>ERZ773227.785-NODE-785-length-27069-cov-3.438995_pt1 | contig 27069 bp, 25 predicted proteins | sample MGYA00580525_ERZ773227 | MGnify/ENA primary metagenome ERZ773227 (study PRJEB29015, sample SAMEA2737782) | human gut metagenome | biome: human gut; feature: human-associated habitat; material: faeces | place: China | collected 2012 ... | reverse complement strand
CAGTTTATTTGAATTGTGTCGTAAAAATTTAATGATTTTAGATAAATCGGATTTTGGTGGCACACCGAATGTTCAGGATTTGAACTATGCTTTAGAAAATAGGATAACTTTTTTTGATAAAAAGCCATTGGTCATTATAGACAGATATGAAAATATTGATGGAGCAAATAATTTATCCGACGATTTTATTGTTCGAGAAATTAAGGCTTTTGCAGAAATAAATCGCGTGCCGGTTTTGTTGCAGGCTCAAATGAATAAAGGTGCAATTGCTTCATCCAGTAAAAATTCTGGTAAATTTGATGAAACAAAAATTTCATCGAATTCGTTAAAAGGGACTTCAGGACTAGAACATCATGCAAGTGAGGTGCTTATTATAGTTCCAGATGGATCAACAAGAGACTTTGAAGGTGTACCGTCTAAGTTTGTTACGATTATCCACCCTAAGTCTAGATTCGGTTGCAATGATTCCATCAAAATGCTTTTCCGAGGGCAGGATAACATATTTGTTGATTACAACGAAACGAGAGGACGCAAAAAGAAAGTGGAGGATGAAATAAATGAACCAGATGAAAATTCCAATTAGTCAAAAGTACAGTTTGTCTATTTCAGAGTTGAGCTTATATTTAGGAATTGGTGAACATTCGATACGGAAATTTATCACGCAGAATACTGAAATTACAGATTGCCTAATATATGTAGGATCCACAGTTCGCGTAAAAAGAGAGAAGTTTATTAATTATCTAGATAGAAACCAGATTAAAATGTAGGAACAAGCATACGCTTGTTCCTGATTTAGTATAAATGAAGGAGATGATGGCTATGATTAGAAAAAGAAAAGGCAGTAAAGGAAATATTACTTATCAAGTGTATATTAGATATACGGATAAATATGGTATCAAAAAATCTTATTGTAAATCTGGATTTCAAGGATTGAGATTAGCACAAAGGCATGAGAATAAAGTTTTATCATTAATTCAAAATGATAATATGAATCTTATGACATATGATCATTTGACTTTTAATCAAGTTTTTCTGGAATATATGGAAATTGAAGGTGCAAGCAAGTATGCTATATCGACCTACAATACTTATATGAGTAAATTTCGAAAACATATACAAGATACTATCGGGAAATGCTTGTTACACTCTTTAAAGTATAAAGAGATCCAGTCGTTCTTTAATGGATTGGATAATAATTCTAAAGCATTAAACTTAGATATAAAAAAGATATTTCAGGTTACTTTTTCGTATGCTATAAAGAATGAATACATCGATCGAAACCCAATGAATTTAATTTCTGTTTCTGGTAGAGAAACTTGTAAAACCAAAAAGATTATATCTAAAAGGGAACTAGAGTTGTTGGTTGAAAGGTTAGAACAAATTGCGCCAGTTAGAAAAGATCCATTTGAATATTATTCGTATATCATAGCGCTTTATGTTGGGTTTTATTGTGGAACCCGTATATCGGAAACACTGGCATTAGAAAAAAATGATTTTGATCTGGATAAAGGCTATGTAGTAATAAATAAACGTCTAGAGAGCAAAGATAAAGATTGTGGACTGTATGTGACATCAAAATTAAAGACAGAAGCATCTAAAGCAAGTATACCAGTATGCAAGACCTTGAATGCGATTTTGGTAGAATGGTTTGCTTACAATAAAAACGATTTGGTTTGCTCTAAAGGAAATGGTGATTATATTCGATATGAACAATTTGATAGAGTTACAAGTAAAGAAGCTAAAAAGCTAGGTTTCATGTTCCATAGCCATATGCTAAGACATAGCTTTACAACAAATTTGTTAAAACATGATGTATCGCCCAAAACAGCCAGTGAATTATGCAGGTATGCACAGGTGTCGACAACGTTAGATATTTATGTGCATCCTAGTGAATCTGATAAAGAAAAAGCAATTCAAAATACCTTTAAAAATTAAAAAAACTTTTTTTGTCACACTTTTGTCACACAAGATTTTATATTTTAAGTAACAAAAAAGACCTATAAGTAACACTATGACAAAATATAAATATTGGATAGAATAAGAGGATGAGCTTTATATATAGAAAAAAAGGCCTTTTGGCCTTTTATTTATCAATGGTAGCGCGTACGGGATTCGAACCCGTGATACAGCCTTGAGAGGGCTGTGGCTTAACCGCTTGCCGAACGCGCCATGTGCTTAAGTATTATAGCACAAAATAAAAGAGAAGTATAGGCTTCTCTTTACAATTCTGCAATCAAATCGCATAAGTTTTTATAGGCTTTTTGAAAAGATTCTAGGTTTAATTTTTCTTCTGGAGTGTGACAACCTTGGGCAATAGGACCGTATGTGATGATATCTAAATCTGGAATCAATCCTTTTAGAATACCCGTTTCCATACCACCGTGGGATGCTTCTGTTTCCATTTCTACACCTTGTCTTTTTAAGATTTCTTTTAATGTATCTCTTAATGGACTGTTAGCTTCATAGTTCCATCCACAGAAGTTTGTATCTTCATGTTCAAATGCATGACATAATTGTGCAATCATTTTGATTTTATTTCCTAATTCATTTTTCATAGATTCTAATGGGGAACGAATGCAGAATGCACATTTTACAACATTGTCTTCGGTTCTTAGTTTACCTAAGTTAAGGGAAGCTAGTGTTAATCCTTTAATGGCCATCGATTTATGCTGCAAACCATTTGGTAATAAATAGTATAGTGTAATTAATTCATTTGTATCTTTTGAAGTAAAGGCTTTAGTAGCTTTTTCTGTTTCTTCCAATTGAATGTCGAGTTTACTATCACTAAATTCAAATTCTGTTTTTAAATCTTTTACGATAGAATCAATATTTGGCTTAATGTCTGAAACGAAAGTTGCTTCTGCTTCTCTAGGAATCGCATTTTCTTTTAGACCACCATTTACAGATACGATTTGAATATCTTTTAATGTTTGTAGTACTCTAAATAAAATTTTAATGGAGTTACCCTTTTCTTGATCAATGCAAGCACCTGAATGACCACCATCTAATCCTTTGACAATAAGTTTATAGGTTGGTTTGTCAACTTCTTCAAACGTGCATGTTTTATCGACATAGGCATAGCGACCACCACTTGTTGTGGTACAAGTACTAATTTCACCACCACCATCTAAACCAATCATCTTTTTGGCATTGAAGTATTCTTTCTTTAAATTAATAGATCCTAGTAGACCCACTTCTTCTTGTACAGTAAATACACATTCTAAGTTTGGATGTTTTAGAGTATCATCACTAAGAATGGCCAACATGTAGCTCACTCCAAATCCATCATCGGCACCTAATGTTGTTCCTTTCGCTTTTAGCCATCCATCTTCAACATATAAATTTAAAGCATCGGTTTCAAAGTCAAAATCGATCTCCTTGTTTTTTTCACATACCATGTCCATATGCGCCTGCAACATAACTGTATCGTGATTTTCATAGCCTGGTGTAGCATTTTTATAAATAATCACATTATTCATGTCATCACGAACATATTTAAAATTATGTTCCTTCGCAAATTTTTCTACATAGTCTGCGATTTTTTCTTCATGAAAAGATCCATGAGGAATCTTTGAGATTTCTTCAAAATATTTGAAGATTGCAACATTTTCATCTAATACACTCATTGTTTATACCTCCACTTGATTAAAAATAGTATAGTACAGAAAATGAGAGACGCAAGTCCCTCACTATTGAATATTGATATATCTTGTTTCTTCTTCATGCTTTACAGGTTTTGTAGGCAATAAGATAAATAATTCACCATTGTCAAAACGAGCTTTGATATCCTCTTGTTTATAGCCTTCACCAATATAGAAAGAACGAGAATAAGTTCCAGTAAATCTTTCTTGACGAAGTACACGCGTATCTTCTTTGTTGATATTACGAGTCGCTGTGATCTTTAAGTAGCCATCTTTTAGTTCAATTTGAATATTTTCTTTTTGAATACCACAAACCTCCATACAGATTTGATAATATCCATCTTTTTCATAAATGTCTGTTCTTAATACAGTATTTGTATCTTGTTTTTTAGTATCGTTGAAAAAGTCATCAAAATAATTAGGGTAATAGCGCATATTGAATCCTCCTTAGCACTTATATCTTTTAACTGCTAATATCATAGTACAATTGTTTGGCACAGTCAAGAGTTGAGTGCTAAAAATTTTGTCGCTTGTTACGAGTACACTTTTCTGCATCAATAGCCAAGACAAACATAAGTGCATCCAATACATTTTCTGGATTTTTAACATCAATGACATAAGTATCTGTAAAATTAAATATTTCTTTACGAATAATCGCTACAGTATCATAGCTATCATCCACAATTGTATAATTCCATTCAGTAAGAGTTCCATCAATATGCCATCCATTATAGTCAATGTTATAATGTGGAGTAAAGAATGATAATTCTTTCGATAGACATCCAATATATTCATTATTCTTATAGATTTCAAATTTAGGAAGTAAAGTCATCACCTTTTCTAATACAGTACCCACTTCATTTCCATTTTGATCATAAATGACGAGTTTATGTCCCCAAGAAAGTCTTCCTTCAACTTGATATATGATTTGACCATCTTCGTTGTATATATCATAACTGTCAAACCAGGAAAAGAATCGTTGCTTAAATAATAGTTTCATAATTTCACCACCATCCCAATTATAGCATCGAATATCTTTTAAGGTTTATTTAAGTTTTAATATGTATACTCACTAACGAAATAGGCAAATGCACTGATTATACTTTTCATGCCCTTAAAATAATCATGCCTATTTCCTTTTTTTTTGACAATTTTTAAATTCTTAAGAAAACTTAAGGAAATCTTAAGGAAAACATAATACAATGTTTCTGAGGTGAATTTGTTATGAAGAAAAAACTCGGAAACATATTGATATTTGTATTGATTATAGGCCTTACGATAGGATATGGAATCTATAAAGATGATCAATCAAGAGTCACAGTCAATAAAATCTATACGATTCAGTTTCAAGAGCAGGCATTATCAGATTTAGAAAATGAAAAAGGAAATGGAAACTATACACTTCAAAATATGTTTATGAAATACAATCCATTTTCAACCAATACACAATCGATGTATGTTTATTTTAATACATACAAAGCGGCAAAAATTACATATACAGTAAGTTGTGCTGATTATGCAAATTTTACAGGTACAGCTTATCAGGCAAAAGAATTTCAAAAAGAACATGAGTTTCAATTGATTGGATTGATTCCTGATTGTACAAATACAATCACAATTACAGCTACTTATAAGGATGGGACAAGTCAAAGTGTAAGTACAAATTATACAATGGGATCTCTTTTAGGGGATGAAGATATACAACTTAAACAAGTGTCTGGTTCTAAACAAGATTTAGGCAATGGTTTATATACACTATTAGGAAATGATGCCGATGATCAAGATTTTGTCTATATGTATGATACAAATGGCATTTTGCGATCAGAAATACCGATTATTGGATATCGTTCTCATCGTATGTTGATGCAGAATCAAACACTATATATGAGTGTATCAACACATCGAATGGCAGCTATTAATCATTTAGGCAGGATTGAACACATTTATAATTTGGGCAATTATATAGTTCATCACGATTATCAATTTGATCAGGATGGAAATTTGATTTTATTAGCTACAAATGAAGAAAAGAATAGCGTAGAAGACTGCATTATTAAATTGGATGTAGAGACAGAAGAAGTAAGTGAATTATTAGATTTAGAAGATTTATTTAAAAGCTACAAAGAAAGCACGAATCATAAGGAAGGCTCAAAATGGGATTGGATGCATATCAATACACTTCAATATTTAAATGATGATAGTGTTATTCTTTCTTCTCGAGAAACAAGTTCAATCATTAAAATCAATGATGTAAGCACAAATCCAAGTATTGATTATATTATTGGAAATGAAGATTTTTGGAAAGATACAGATTATACAGACTATTTATATACGAAAGTAGGTGACTTCTTGACAAGTGGAGGTCAACATACAGTAACTTATTTGGAAGATGATTCATTAGAAACAGGTCAATACTATCTATACATGTTTGACAATAATTTTGGTTATTCAAAGACAAGAAAAGATTATGACTGGACTGTAAATAAAGGGATTCAAACAAGTATTACAGAAGGCACAACATCGTATTACTATCAATACTTAGTGGATGAAAATGAAGGTACATATACATTAGTCAATTCGTTTGAAGTTCCATTTAGTGCCTATGTATCCAGTGCACAAAATCTAGGCAATCATATTGTCGTAGATTCAGGTATTGCAGGACTTCTATCGATTTATGATACGGTTGGAAATTTAGAGCAACAATTCAGTATCAAGAAAAATGATCGTTTTATTTATCGAATTTATTATTATGACTATAAAGGATATTACTTTAGTTAGAGAGCAATCTCTAACTTTTTTTAAGCAAATTTTAAGTGTTGTTTAGTATGTTTATGGTATGACATATAAAGAATTTTATGGAACTGACTATGATAAGTTTAAGGAAGTACTCGATCACATTTTAAATACGATTCAATCCGGTTCATTAGATTGTATACAATATACAACTTCTAGAATCAAGTCACCAGAAAGTGTTTTAAAAAAGATCGGCAATGACTATTCATTGCTTCATGATATTATTGGCGTTCGCATCATTTGTTCATTTGTAGATGAAATGTATCAAGTAAAAGATTGGATCAATTCCAGTTTTGAAGTGGTGCAAGTAAGAGATTATTTAAGACATCCCAAACCAAGTGGATATCGAAGTCTACATGTGATTATTAATATAGATGGATGTTTAGTTGAAATTCAGGTGCGAACAATTGCACTAGATTTTTGGGCAAATCTAGAACATCAAATTCATTATAAGAAAGATATTGAAGATGAAGAATTGATTCGTAGTGAGTTAAAACGATGTGCCGATGAAATTGCTTCTTTAGACTTATCATTTCAAACAATTAAAGATAGAATTGAGGGTTAATATGCGATTATTGATTGCAGATGATGAAATGAATTTGGCTCAAGCATTAAAAGCCGTGCTAAATGATGCTGGTTATGATTGTGACGTGTGTTATGACGGAAGAAGTGCGATTCATCTTGTTTCGCAAGAAATTTATGATGGATTGATTTTAGATATTATGATGCCTGAAAAGAATGGATATGAAGTATTATCTTTGATTCGAAAAAAGAAAATGGATATTCCCGTATTACTTTTAAGTGCATTAAATGAAGTGGATGATAAGGTTCAAGGTTTTGATTTAGGAGTCAATGATTATTTGTCCAAACCCTTTTCTACAAAGGAATTGATTGCACGAATTAAAGTGATGTTAAAAGAAAATATAGTGGATGATTCTTATTTACAATACCAGGATATTCTATTGAATAAGAAAGAAGAGACACTTGCGTGTAAAAATACAAAATATCAATTATCCAAATATGAATATAGTATTCTTTCTTTATTGATTCGAAGTGAATTGAATACAGTACCCATTTGGCTTGTGATTGAAAAAGTTTGGGACAATCGAGTAGACGTGAATCAAAATACAGTTTCATTGTATGTATCTTATTTGAATCGAAAATTATTGGCCTTACAATCGAAAGTATATATAGAAATTAATGAAGAAAATATAAAACTGTGTGTTAATATATAAAAAAGAAGAAAGGGCGTGGCATTATGAATATATTGGTTGTGGATGATGAAAAAAATATTGCGTATGCGATTGCACAAATTTTAGAAGAACAAAAGTGGCAGGTGACTATGGCTTATGATGGGCAAGAAGGTTTAGACCTTGCCCTAAGCGGATACTATGATGTAGCCGTTTTAGATATCATGCTTCCTGGTATGAATGGTTTTGAAATCGTACAAAAGATGCGTGCCAATAAAATTGAAACACCTACACTATTATTATCGGCATTAGATGAAATCCCAGATAAAGTCAAAGGCTTGAATGTAGGGGCCGATGATTATATGACCAAACCATTTTCAGCTGCAGAACTTGTTGCTCGAATTAATGCACTGACAAGACGTAAAGGAGAAGTCATTGTACATGAATTAAAGTATGAGGATCTTTCTTTACAACTCGATACTTGTGAGTTGTATTGTCAAAGTCAACATATTCATTTGGGATATAAAGAGTTTGAAATCATGAAACATTTAATGTCACATCCAGAAATGATTACGTCAAAAGATGATTTGATTATCTCTGTATGGGGAAGTGAAAGTGATGCGATGGACAATAATGTAGAGGTTTATATTTCTTTTTTAAGAAAAAAATTAAAATTCTTAAAAAGCAAAGTTTCAATTAAGGTGATTCGAAAAGTTGGATATCGACTAGAGGTTTGCGATGCTTAAAAAATTACAGACCAAATTCATTTTGATTTTAATGTCCTTTGTCAGTATCATTTTACTATCTGTATTTGGCATAGTTTGTTGCTCAAATTATGTCCATGATAAAAATGAAGTAGAAAGAAATCTGGAATTGGCTTTGAGACTAAAAGATAAAGACTTTTCGATTTCATTTGGAAATAGTCGTAATTTTAACGGGAATTCCTTTGTGATTTATACAGATTCTGATTATGAATATATGATCACAAGTCGTACAGTATGGAATATATATGCAGAAGATGCGCAAACTTTGATTGAAAGTGTAGAACATAAAGAGGATGTGGGCGTACTAAAAAAACTTGGATTTGCGTATAAAAAAGAAAAGATTACTAACTATCAAGTGAATGAGGATACCACTATTCCTTCTGGTTATGCCGTAGCCTTTGTGGATATATCAAATATGCAGTCCTCTTTTCAAAGAATGTTGATTATATCTGTACAAATTGGATCGAGTGTATTGCTTGTATTCTTTATATTAAGTTGTATTTTAAGTAAATGGGCACTAAAACCAGTTGAGCAAGCATGGGATAAACAAAAACAATTTGTGGCAGATGCTAGTCATGAATTAAAAACGCCATTAACGGTTATTTTAGCGGATAGTGATGTGTTACTAAATCATTCAATTGAAACCATTTCTTCTCAGAAACGATGGGTAGAATCCATTCAAAGTGAAGCCAACCGTATGCGTAAGCTTGTAGAAAATATGTTGTTTCTTGCCAAAAATGATGCGAATCGAATTGAAATTTCGATGCAGAATTGTTCCTTGAGTGATATATGTTTTCATTGTGTTTTACCATTTGAATCGATTGCCTTTGAAAAAGGTATTGATTTAATCGATGAAGTGGAAGAGAATATAGAAGTACATGGAAATGAGTCACAATTAAAACAATTGATATTGATTTTCTTGGACAATGCGATCAAGTATACACCTAAGGGTGGAAAGATATATTTTAAGTTGGCAAAGATACAAAATAAACCTGTCATAACAATTCGTAATACAGATAGTTATATTCCACCTGAAGATTTAAAACATGTATTTGAACGTTTCTATCGTGTCGATAAATCAAGAAAATATCAGGGTGGAGCTGGTTTAGGTTTATCGATTGCCAGTCAAATTGCGCAAAGCCATAAAATCAAATTAAGTGTGACAAGTGATGAGAAACAAGGTACAGAGTTTACTTTGAATTTCTAGGAGGATAATTATGTTTCAAAAAAGAGTCGATCAAGTAATTGAAAAAATGAAGGCAGATGGGCTTAAACAAATTTTAGTAAGTGAACCATGCAGCATCTATTATTTAACAGGTGTGGATGTAGGTCCAGGGGAAAGAATGTTTGCGCTATATTTGAATGATGAAGGAAGAAAAGTATTATTTTTAAATACATTATTTACAGTTGAACAAAAGGATTGTGAAGAAATTTGGTACAGTGATACGGATGATTCGATTTCATTATTAGCTAGCGTAATCGATTCTAAAGAAACACTTGGCATTGATAAAGAATGGACAGCACGCTTCTTGATTCCTTTAATGGAAAAGTGTGAAGGATTAAAAGTTGTGTTAGGATCTAAATATGTGGATGATACTCGTGCTATTAAAGATGAAAAAGAAATTGAATGTATGATTGAAAATTCACAGATCAACGATGTGGTGATGGAACGTACAAGAGATTTCATTTCAGAAGGTATGACTGAAAAACAAGTGGAAGCTTTTATTGTTGAACAATATAAATTGTTAGGATGTCAAGACGTATCATTCTCACCTATTTGTTCATTTGGAGCTAATGGTGCTGATCCTCACCACATGCCAGATGATTCAGTATTAAAAGCAGGAGATAGTATTGTGATCGATATTGGTGGAAAAAAAGATCGTTATTGTTCTGATATGACACGTACTTATTTCTGTAAAGAAGCAAGTGAAGAATATAAAAAGATTCATGATATAGTGCGTGTTGCCAATGAAAAAGCAGAAGAAATCATTCGTCCAGGCATTCGTCTATGTGATATTGATTTAACGGCTCGTAATTATATTGCAAGTTTTGGCTATGGTGAATACTTTACACACCGCCTTGGACATTTTATTGGTCAAACAGATCATGAATTTGGAGATGTAAGTTCTACAAATACGGAAACTGTAAAACCAGGTATGATCTTCTCAATTGAACCAGGCATTTATTTACCTAATAAAATGGGTGTTCGTGTAGAAGACTTAGTGTTAGTTACTGAAGATGGTTGTGTTGTATTAAATAAAGTAGATAAAAAATATGCGATGATTGGCTAATCATCGCATTTTTCTTACTATTTACCTAAACAGAATTTAGAGAATAAAGTATCCAATAAGTCTTCTCTATGAACCTCTCCTAAAATCTCTTTTAAGTGATCATGAGCTGCCTGAATATCAATTTCAATCAAGTCAGGCTCTACCATCATATCCATGGCTTCCTTAGCTCTTAACATATCTTCTTTGGCTTGATTTAATAAACCGATTTGACGTTCATTTGAAAGTAATGGCTCTTCCTTTAATAAATCTTGTTGATATAAGTCTTCTAAGGCATCAATCAAAGGCTGGATTTCTTTATTGGCGGCTGAAATCCAAATACCATCCTTATCAGCTTCAGTTTTATCTAATTTATTGTAGATAATTAAACGCATCTTATCTTTTGTCAGTTCTAATAGTTGTTTATCTTCATCATCCAACTCTTTGGAGCCATCGAAGACTAAAAGAACTAATTTAGCATCCTTTAATTTTTCTTGACTCTTTTCAATACCAATCTGCTCAATTTTATCGCTAGACTCACGAATACCTGCTGTATCAATTAAATTCAATTGCACACTACCAATATGAATTTGTCCTTCAACTAAGTCTCTTGTGGTTCCTGCAATATCTGTAACAATGGCTTTATCTTCTTCAAGAAGGGCATTTAATAAGCTGGATTTACCAACATTTGGCTTTCCTACAATAATTGTATCAATACCTTTTTTTAACATTTGACCCGTTTGAACACGAGAAAGAATATGATCGATTTTTTCTAACCAATCAATTGTTTTAGGAAGTAAATCATTTGTGGTCAATTGTTCGGCATCTTCATATTCAGGATAATCAATATTCACTTCGATTTGTGCAATAATATCCATTAGATCATCAATCAAAGGTTGTAGTAGCTTTTTTACACTCCCTTTAATTCCATGAATAGCCATATTGGCAGCTGTGTTATTGCTAGCTTCAATCATATCTTGAACAGCTTCAGCTTGAGATAAGTCAATTCTTCCATGATAGAAGGCACGTTGTGTAAATTCTCCTGGTTTTGCTAATTCTGCTCCAGAACTTAAGATCATGGATAAGATTTTACGTGTGATAAATGTACCACCATGACAATTGATTTCTACAATGTCTTCTCGTGTATATGTTTTGGGTGCTCTAAAAATAGAAATTAGAACTTCATCTACAGGATTTTTATCTGAATCTATAATAAAACCATAATGAATCGTATGACTTTTCGCATTCATAATATTACGGTCAAATATTTTTTGGGTGATTTCAATAGCCTTATCACCACTTAAACGAATGATGGAAATGGCACCATCCTGCAAAGAAGTGGAAATAGCCGCAATTGTATTTTCAAACATAGGTAAACATCCTTTCTTTCTTAGTGTATTTTATCATAAAAGATGTATAATGTCTTAGACAGAGGTGTAAAGATGAAAGAATATACAAAAAATCAAGTACACGAAGTAGTGTGTGCATTTAATGAACATAAAATTATTGCCGTACCAACCGATACTGTTTACGGAGTGGGTGTGAAGTATGGGGATTTAAAGGATTTAGAAAGACTGAAACTTGCGAAACATCGTCCAGAAACAAAACCAATTCCGATGATGGTTTCAAATGTAGAACACATGAAACAAGTTGCTGTAGTGGATGAAAGAATTGAAAAGATTGCCACTAAGTTTTTACCAGGTGCATTAACTTTAGTTGTCAATGTGAAAGATAGTGTAGATCCAGCCTATACAAATGGATTAAGTACGCTTGCGATTCGTATTCCGGATGAAAAATTTATCTTAGATGTGATTGACGAATTGAATTGTCCAATCTTAGTCACAAGTGCCAATCAATCTGGAGAAAAGACAGCACTTACTAGTGATGATGTTTATGAACAATTACCTAAAATTGATGGAATTGTACTAGGAACATGTAAAGCTTTGCAGGCAAGTACGATTGTAGATTGCACTAAAGAAAAATTGCAAATCTTAAGACCCGGACCTATTTCTTTAGAAGAATTAGAATCTGTTCTATGAAAAAACACCCAGAACTTATGTTTAAAAGCATAGGCCAGGGCGTGTACGAACAAATCTAAAAGTAGTATGCTTCTAGCAGTTCACTTTGTATGTTACTCTTATTTAAAATGGATTCAATATTGAATGCTTTAATTTATACAAATCTTAAAACTTGTCAAAAAGATTTATGTTGATTATAATACTGAGTATGACAGAAGAAGAAATGATTAGACAGATTGCTGAACCTATTTTGGAGCAATTGAAGAAAATTGAAAAACAACTTGGAAATCAGAGAATGTCACAGATTCCACAAGTGAAATTTGTGAAGGAATCTGAAATGTTGGATGGTCCTTTTATGATAGGTGATATCGAGGTTACAGACGAACTTTTAGAAAAAGTGGAAGCCTATATCCAGGAAGAAATCGAAATGATGCATGAACCTACTGTATTGCATTAAGAAACTACAAATTTGTAGTTTCTTTTTTTAAAAAGTACTTGCATTTTATTTTTTGTTAGTGTATTATATGTGAGTACGTTGGAAATGCGGGTGTGGCGAAATTGGCAGACGCACCAGACTTAGGATCTGGCGCCTTCGGCGTGGGGGTTCGAGTCCCTTCACCCGCACCACTTGTAAATGTAGACAATTACTTTGGTAGTTGTCTTTTTTTGTTTTATGTTATAATTTTTGTATGGAAATTTGTGTATATTATGAAAAAATAAATGAAGATTCAATTCGCATCAATCGAGTCTATTCTACTTGTCCCACAATAGAAATACCTGAATGTATTGATGGATATATGGTTCGTGAAATTGCAGATTATTGTTTTTCTTCAAAAGAAGTCGATTTATCAAAAACTATTTTAAGCCATGAGATTCCTTCAAATTATCATGTGTGTAGTGGTAATGATGTTGAAAGTGTTAAACTTGGTAGAAATGTTAAAAAAATAGGGGATTATGCGTTCTATAATTGTCGTAAGCTAAAAGAAATATATGTACCATCTAGTTTAATGAATATTGGTAGTGATGTGTTTATGAATTGTTTAAGACTCAATCATATCTATTATGACTGTTCTATATTTTCTGAAACAATTTTAAAACAAATATTGACCCAAATCACATGGGATGTAGAAGTTGATTTTATAGATGGCTCTATATTCTATCCAGAATATATTGGTGGTTATGATGAGGTGGGCCCAGCTCATATCTTTGCCCTAAATATAGAAGGGGAAGGTTTTCGTATGCGACAGTGTTTTAAAGATGGGAAAGTTGATTTTGATGGTTATGATGCCTGCTTTGAAAAGTTATGTGTAGAAGAAAGTGAATCATGTATTTTTCATGTTGCGATTCTTAGGCTTATGATGGGTTCTGAACAATACGTTCCTTATTTAAGAGCACATGATTTGACTTCTTATTTACTATCATATAAAGATATATGTGGTATGGTGGAAAAATTGATTGATGAAAAATGCATAGATAAGATTGAATTGGATGAATTGATTTCTAAAGAAATAGATTTAGAAGTAAGGACGATATTGATGGAATTAAAGAATAAGATGTTTTCATTGTCATCTACATATTCTTTTGAGGATTTTTAATGCGACAAAGTGATTGGGAAAAGGAAAAGGCAATTCATATATTAGAACTTGTTAAAACAGAACTCTATATGGATATGCCACATTTTTTAACGGCATTAAATACGTTGATATTTAAAGAGGATGAGCGTGTATCTATATGTGCTACAAATGGAGTTTATTTTTACTACAATCCATTAAAGGTGATTGATTTATTTAAAAAGAATTCATTATTTTTAAATCGAGCCTATCTGCATAGTGTTTTACATTGTCTTTATAGTCATATTTGGCTAAGAAAAAATCGTATAGAATTTATTTGGAATGTTGCTTGCGATATTGTTGTGGAATATACTTTGGATTCAATGCATAAAAAAAGTGTTTCACGAATCTTATCCTATGCTCGAAAAGATGTATATCACCAAATCGAAAAGTTGGATGGATTGAGTTGTATAACAGTTTATGAATGGCTTTGTGCAAGGGATGATATTCAAAATTTATACTATGAATTTGTGGTAGATGATCATGCATCATGGCCTACAGAAAAGGATGAAAAAATACCTCGATCTTCTTCGACTCAAAAAAAGTGGCAGAATGTCGCAAAACAGACGCTTTTTGATCATAAACAAAAAGGTAAAGAGAATGACGATGGGGATGCCTTTCTTGTATCGAGTTTACAGGCAAAGAAATCGAAATATTCATTTTCACAATTTTTGAAACGTTTTAGTATTATGAAAGAAGAAATACAGATCAATGATGATGAGTTTGACCTTTCATATTATACATATGGAATGTCGATATATAAAAACATGCCTTTGATTGAGCCTTTAGAAACAAAAGAAGTTAAGAAAATCTATGAGTTTGTGATTGTATTGGATACAAGTTATTCTATTGATGAAAATCTTGCGAAACGTTTTATATCCAATACATATAGTATTTTGAGCACTTCAAATATGTTTTATAAATCATGTAAGGTACATATCATTCAATGTGATGACAGAATTCGAAAAGAGAATGTTATTTCTAATCAAAATGAGATGGATCAATTATTGGATTCATTTGCTTTAGTAGGTGGAGGGAATACCGATTTTAGACCGGTATTTAGCTATGTGAATGATTTAGTGAATCAAAAAGTATTTCAAAATCTTTGTGGTTTACTTTATTTTACAGATGGAAAAGGTATTTATCCAAAAAAGTGTCCGGCTTATAAAACGGCATTCATCTATTTAGAAGAGTATGATCAAAGTAAAGTGCCTTCTTGGGCGATTCAATACAGATTGGAAGAAAAGTTATGAATATATTACAGGCAAAAAACGAAATAAAAAATACCGTCAAGGCTTATTTATCAAAGAATACATTTGGTGAATATGAAATTGAGGCCAAGAATCAAAGACCATTATTATTGATTGGTCCTCCTGGTATTGGAAAAACACAGATTATGGAACAGATTTCAAAGGAATGTCAAATAGGGCTTGTCAGTTATACAATTACGCATCATACGCGTCAAAGTGCAGTGGGACTTCCTTTTATTCAAGAAAAAGAATTTCAAGGCAAAACCTATTCCATTACAGAATATACGATGAGTGAAATTATTGCGAGTGTATATTCAAAGATGGAAGAAACAGGCTTAAAAGAAGGTATTCTCTTTATTGATGAAATCAATTGTGTATCCGAAACATTGGCGCCTACTATGCTTCAATTTTTACAGAATAAAACTTTTGGAAATCAAAAAGTACCGGAAGGCTGGATCATTGTCGCAGCAGGCAATCCAAGTGAATACAACAAATCTGTTCGCGATTTTGATGTAGTGACAATGGATCGTATTCGCTATATTCATGTAGAAACAGATTATTATGTGTGGAAAGAATATGCAATATCTAAACATATTCATCCGATGATTTTAAGTTACTTGGAATTAAAACCAACAAATTTTTATAAAGTTTCAACAAGTGTAGATGGTATGGAATTTGTGACGGCAAGAGGCTGGGAAGATTTATCTTATTTATTATATACATATGAAAAAATGAATTTAGACATTTCTCAGGATACAATTTATGAATATTTGCATCATGAAGATATTGCGGAAGATGTGTTTGCGTATTATTTAGTATATAAAAAATATCAGGATGATTATGGCATTGATGATATCTTAAGTGGAAATGTATCGAGTACAATTTACGCAAGATTATTCAATGCGGATTTTGATGAAAGAGTATCTGTTGTCAATTTGGTGATGGATGGTTTATTAAGACAAGTGAATGTATATTCTTTTGAAAAGAATTGTACAGATTTATGGTATAGTTTTTTAAAGGATTATCGAAAGAAAATGGCCTCTTCTTATAAGTCTTGTGTTAAAGAATTTATAGACGCTTATCATTTTAAGTTACAAGCTGAATTATTAAGTGTTTCTAAGAAACATGAATACGAAGTGGTCTTAAATCAAATTCAAAAAATGAATGTGGATGAAAGTTTAGATCCTAAGTCTCGTTTTGATTCTTGCACAAACCCATTCTTTAAACAGAAAGAAAAGATGGAATCTATTGAATCTGGTTTGAAGATGCAGATTTTAAATGCGTTTGAATTTATGGAAAGTGCATTTAAGAATGGACAGGAAATGACAATATTTGTTACAAATTTAACAATGTCATCTGAAATGGCCTTATATTTAAGTTCACATACAATCGATGTTTATGAGAAATATAAACAAGTACTATTGATTGGAACACAAAAGGCAAGATTATTAAATGAGTTAGCTCATTAAAGAAAGGAAATATATGGATTATTCAGAATTAAAATATGATGTGGAAGAATTTGAATCGGATCAAGATAAAAAACTTCCACAACCACCTTTAGTAAAAAAAGCGATGCGTAAAGAATCGATTGAACTTCCTAAAAACTTTAAAGATTTATCCATTCACTCTGACTTTTTAGAAATTATTAATACACGTCACAGTAGTCGAGTTTATACGCAAGAACCGATGTCTTTATTAGAACTTTCCTATATTCTTTGGACTTGCCAAGGTGTTAAACAACTTCGTGGAAAGCATTATGCAACATTGCGTACAGTACCTTCTGGAGGAGCTCGTCATGGCTTTGAACTTTATTTCGTATGTCAAAATGTAGAAGGTTTACAACCTGGAACCTATCATTATTTACCGATGGAACATCGTATTGAGTTTTTGAATCCGATTGACAAAGTGTCTGATGTTTTATCTGCTTCATTATGCGGGCAGTTGTGGGCTTTAAAAGCAAATGTGATTTTCTATTTTAGTTATATACCCTATCGTACAGAGTGGCGTTATGGTAATCTTGCGCATCGTATTGCATTAGTTGATCTAGGTCATGTAGGAGAAAATATCTATTTAGCTAGTACAAGCATTGACTTGGGTACTTGTGGAATTGGAGCATGTGCAACTAGGATTTGTGATGAAATGTTTGAATTGGATGGGGAAAATGAGTTTATTATTTATTCTCAAACAGTGGGAAAGGTGGATAGAAAGGATTTTTTGAAAGAAAAATCTTTTTATGAATTTGTTGAAAAAGAAGGCTTATAATGTGTTAGAATATATAGGAACTAAGGAAAATATATTATGAGTAAAAATGATAAAAACATAGATGCTTATTCAAAAGCACTTTTAGATAAAAAAACTGAATATAACGAGGAGTTAAAAAAACCAAAAACCGTTCATGAAATGAGCGATGAAGAAAGAAAACAGGCTGAAAAAACGATGTCTTCTGCTTTAGATATGCTTCGAAAAGAACGTGGTCAAAAAACAATTGCGGAAGAAGAGCAATTTTATGAAGATCAAAAAACAAATTTGGTAGGCACGGATGATGATTTTACTACATCTTCAATTGAAAGTGAACAATCCAATGATGCATTGAATCTTGTTCATGCGATGTTGCAAGATATGTCAAATGATGATCAAGAAGCTGATAAAAAATCTGTGGTTGAAGAAAAGAAAAAAGAAACTAAAGAAAAGAAGAAAACAAAAGAACCTAAGAAAAAGAATGACTCAAAAAAGCCAAAAAAAAAGAAACCAATGAGCAAGGTTACAAAAATTGTTTTGGGAGTCATTTTATTGGGCGTAGCTGCTTTAGGTGTTTATTCTTATAAAGTATTGGTTTATGATCCACAAAATATTGTTTCACCCGCTCAACAAAAAACATATGATAAACTTATTTCATATGCCGATGAGTATGGAGATAACATGATGTCCGATGCTGAAAAATTAGAACTTTTGGATTTGAATTCTGGATATAAGAAATTATTAGATAAACAGAAAACATCAATCAATGAGTATTTTAAAGAACAAACCGGAAAGACATATAAAGCGTTGTTGAAAGATATCAAGGAACTTCAAACTTCAAAAGAAGAAGCTAAACTTCCTGCTTATCAACAAATTATGACACTATTAAATGGTTGGGATGCAAAATCTGACGAAGAAAAAATGGCAGTTGTGGATATGCAATCTGTATATAGCTCTTTGTCTAAAAGTTTAAAAGAAGATGTGGATGATTTATCTAAATCAAAGACAGGTAAAGATTTTATCGATTTATGTAAAGAGCAGGCGAATTTAAAAACACAGGCTGAGGCCCAAGCTAAAGCTGAAGAAGAACAGAAAAAAGCTGAAAATGAACAAAAGATTCAAGAGTACCAAGCGACTTTAAATGGTTTACAGCAAGACTATAACACGTATGCACAATATGCTCAAAGTTTAGAGTCTGATTTGGCTTATGCTCAACAGGCTGGTGAAGATACAACAGACATTCAGTCGCAGATCAACACGAACAATCAGATGTTATATTCTTTGCAGCAACAAATTACATATTATCAACAGCAAATTGCTGCTTTACAATCATAAAAAATAAGACTATCCTATAATGGTAGTCTTTATGCCGACTTAGCACAGTGGTAGTGCAACGCACTCGTAACGCGTAGGTCATTGGTTCAAATCCGATAGTCGGCACCATGAATTCAAATTAAGCTGGTGAATCCAGCTTATTTTTTTGAAGGGAGAACTCATGTTAAAGGAAATGAATTTAGATGAAAAAATGGTTTTATTGGGAACATTTTTTTTGTTTTTACCATATGAAGTAGCAAGTGTTGGTATCGCATGCATATTGTTACAAGCATTTAGCCGTCATAAGCTTGTCAAGGCTATAAAAAATCAAACGGGAGCTATTTTTTTATATAGTTTTATAGGACTGGAATTTGTTGTGTCATTACTCTATTCAAATTGGAATGGTTTGGGTAATACTTGCCTATTTGTATTGATTGGCCTTTATGGGGCTTATTATCGTAAGAGTATCAAAAAAAATAGTTTTGAAGTCATGTGTGATCTGATTGTTATTCTCTCTGTTTTTGCGGCTATTTATGGCTTATATCAGTTTAATCAAATTTCAATTGCGAATGGTCGCACTTTCTTGGAATTTCATATTTTTAATTCACCTACAAGAAGAATTACATCTACGTTTATGAATGCGAATATTTATGCGATGATTATTGATTTTGTTTGTGTGATTTGCATGTATCGTTTCGTGAAAAATGACAATATTCTTTGTAAGATTGGATATTTTATGGTTGCACTCTTCAATTTCTTTGTGCTTTATCTTACTGGATCTAGAACGGCATTATTACCTTTTGCGGTGATTTTTCCAATATTCTTATATTGTGTTCGCTGGAAAAAATTGTTTATTACTTCTATTGTGTTTGAATTATGTGTATGTGGCTTAGTTTTCTTAAAACCAACATTGATTCCAAGAATTAGTGATATGTCTACTTTTGCCTCTCGTATTAAGATTTGGAAGACGGCATTTTTATGTATTTCTATGTATCCATTTTTTGGGTGGGGTCCTCAGACATATAAAAAGTTTTATCCTTTGGTGAACGGTCATAAGGCACCGCATGCGCATAATATCTACATAGATTCGATTTTATCTTATGGAATCATTGGAACAATTATTTTACTAGCTTATATATTTGTGCTGAATAAAGAAATATTTGTATCCAATACTAGAAAAGAAAATCCAGCTTTATTTGGCATGATGATGTGTTTTATCGCAATTGTATTGGTTTATGGATTGTTAGACTGTACGCTCAATATTGTTGCGACGGGAACTTTATGTTTTATTATTTTAAATAGTGCTTGCATGTACAAAGAAAAATAAATACAATAAATTTAGAAGACAGACAGTAGAAGGAGTTTTATGAAATGTATATCTCTTTTTGTCTGTTTTTTTATTGGGTTGCAATCCTTGAATGTACCAGATTATGAAAGGTTAGTTTCAAATATAGAATCAAAAGTAGAAGTGGTTGATCAGGATAAGGCTAGTTTTTTATCTTTAAAATGCAGAGATGTTTCAAATGCGATTCAAAATAAACAAGAGGATTTGAATTGTAGAATGGATTCTCAAAGTCAAAAATTAGAGGATCTTAAATTATCGTATAAACAGAAAAAGAATTATTATGAACTCAAAAAGATGGAGTATGGTTTGAATTTGGTTTCTATTCAAAAACAAAATTTGATTTTTCAATCGTATTGGATCGATAAGGACTTAACGAAATGTTTCAATGAATATAAGTGTAGTCAAAATGATTATTTGAAAAGTAAAAAACAGTGGGTAAAAAATAAGCATAAGCTTAATTTATATGCATCCTTTCTAACTCGTTTAGACACTTGTCAAAAACGTTTATTTTCGCGCTTTTCAACTTTGAGCCAATTGAATGATTCGGGAGAGTTTGATCAAGATTCTATAATTGCCGGAAATGAGGCATTACCTGGATATGGTGGCTATGAAATTTTAGAAAATAATGGTATGTCTTGTTTGGTTGATGGAAATTATGGGATTGATACATATAGTTCTTTTTGGCAAAATCCAATTGAAAATGGTACAATCAGTGCTAGATGCTGGGCATATCCAGACGGAACTCTTCACTTAGGTTTAGATATTGCAAGTCCAATGTATAGTGATGTATACGCTGTTGCCAATGGTATTATATTGTATGCACATGCACCTGTAGAATCAAATAATGGATATCTCGGGAATATGTGTGGATGGCCTAGTGGTGCAGGTAATTCGATTTGTATGGTGATTGCCGTAAATGATAAATTGTATGCGATAAGTTATGCACATTTATCAAATGAAATCTATGTGACAAGTGGCCAGCAAGTCGGTCAAGGAATGACAATTGCCAAGAGCGGGAATAGTGGCAATTCAACAGGTCCTCATACACATATTGAGGTCTTTGAATTGAAACAAAATTTAAATTCAATTGTTGATTATTTTAGAAATAGTGGTGCTGATTTTTCTTTTGGATGCGGCTTTAATAAAGCAGCAACATGCTCAGACTATGCATGTCGTATAGATCCTGAGACAGTTTTGGAGGGTGTATGAGTCAAGAAATGTATTTTTCACGAATGAAGGAATTACTGCAAGATGAGTATGATGCGTATGTTGAATCTTTATCAAAACCTTTATATCGTGGTATGCGTGTCAATTTAAAAAAGGCAAATTTAAAAGAGTTTGATCATTTAGAAAATCCAAGTCAATTTTGCAGGGAAAGTTATTATGTAGATAAACCGTTAGGAAATCATCCTTATCATATCTGTGGATGTTTCTATCTACAAGAACCAAGTGCATCGAGTGCCGTCGAAATCTTGGATGTACAAGAAGATGATTATGTATTAGATTTATGTGCGGCTCCTGGTGGAAAGAGTACGCAGATTGCTTCTCATCTAAAAAGTGGGTATTTAGTATCGAATGAAATCGATGCGAAAAGAGCTCAGATTCTTTTATCGAATATAGAGCGAATGGGTGTTAAAAATGTAGCTGTCACTAATTCAAGTGTAGATAAGCTTGCGAAAGTATTTAATTCATGTTTTGATAAGATTTTAGTGGATGCACCTTGTAGTGGTGAGGGTATGATCAAAAAGCATGACATTGCCTTAAATCATTGGAGTATTGAAAATATTGAGCTTTGTGCATCTCGTCAGAAAGAAATTTTAGAGCATGCCTATACGATGTTAAGACCAGGTGGAATTTTGGTTTACTCGACTTGTACATATGCTTTAGAAGAAGATGAAGATGTAGTTTTGTCTTTTTTAAACAAACATGAAGATATGGAATTAAAAGATCCAGAAGTTTTGTGGGGAAGAAAAGGATTTAAAGATTTAAATGTACGTCGTATTTTTCCAATGGATGGTGGTGAAGGTCATTTCATTGCAAAGTTGAAGAAAAAATCCGGCGTTGCAGGTAAACTTCCTGTTTTAAAGACAAAGAAAATAGATAAAGTAACAGAGAAGTTTTTGAAGGAACAATTGAATACATTGCCAAATTATTACTATATTGACAAAGATCGGGTATATGGTATGGATGTTTGTTTTGTGGACTTTAAAAAAATAAAAGTATTGCGTCAAGGCGTATATTTAGGTGATGTTATTAAGAATCGTTTTGAACCAAGTCATTCTTTTTATATGGTTGCGAATTTTGACTATAAAAGAAAAGTGAATGTAACTTTAGAAGAAATGGATCTGTTTATGCATGGAGAAGTTTTACAGAAGGAATGTGATAAAGGTTACGTTGCCGTATGTTACAAAGGACATCCGTTTGGATTTGGTAAAAGTGATGGAAGACAAATCAAAAACAAGATTCCTAAAGGACTCAGATTATTACCTAACTCACATGTGAATATAGACTAAAAAGGCCAGGAAATTATTCCTGGCAATTTTTTGCGATTTCATAAGCCATATTGTAGTAATCTTCTAATTGATCATCACTTGGTGTGTAACATTGGCTGATCACGTCGTGGCATGATTCAATTCCAGACTGTTGCATTCTTGTATCGATTTCTTTGGCAACTTGGTTAAACCATCCATATGCGGCAAAGGCCATACCTTTTTTATTTTTGAACTTACATGGACGAATGTGTTCAAGGAATGCTGCAACACTTGGTGCCATGACATTATTGTACGTACCAGATCCGATACATACAACTTTAGCATCCATAATTTCACGCATTACAATACTTGATTTTGTGTCGGATAACTTATAGACTTTGACATCCATACCAGCATCACTGAATCCTTCAGCTAGACTTTCGGCAATTTGTTGCGTATGTTTCCATACAGATTCATATACAATTACGGCTTTATTTTCTACTTTTTGAGCAGCGATGCCTTTATATGTTTCAATGATATCACCAATATAGTCTTTCCAGATAATACCATGAGCAGGCATGATATATTCAATGTCTAAATTCATACCTAGAATAAGGTTTAATTTAGCTTGTACTGGTGTTGTATATGGTAAAACAATATTCGCAAAGTATTCTTTGGCTTGTTTTAAACAATAAGCTTTATCTAATCCTTCATCCGTTAAGTTAAAGTTTACAATATGTTGTCCAAAGGCATCGTTTGAGAATACGGTTTTTAATTGTGGACAATATGTCAACATGTTGTCTGGCCAATGAATCATCTGCATTTCAACAAAAACAAAATCATATTTTCCAGTATTGATTGTATCGTTTGTCTTAACCACTTGATAAGGGACTTGATCAAAGTATTGTTCAATCATATTTTTCTTGCCAGAAATAGATGCGTAGACTTTTGCATTTGGATATTTGGCATAGACTTTTTTAAATCCTCCAGAATGATCTGGTTCAGTATGTTGAACGACGATATTGTCGATTTCTCTTCCTTGTAGTACGGATTCAACTCTTTCCAATAGTTCTTCTGTAAATTCTTCTTCTACTGTATCGAATAATGTAACTTCATCATCTACCACTAAATAGGCATTGTATGTACATCCTTCATCAATTGGATATAAATCACCATGGAAGTGGCGGTTGTTTAAGTCTCTTACTCCGACCCAGTATACGTTATCTATAATTTTTTTAGCTCTTTTCATTTTGATTCACCTCTTTCTTTATTTTAAAATTTTTTATGAGTTATGTCTATTCATTTGCACACTTTTACATTTTTTAAATAAAAAATATAAAAAGTCAACTAAAAAGTGTAAGTGTTTTCTTTTTCTTGAGAGTATAATAAAAGCTAGGAGGAATTGTCGATATGATTATTCAAAGTAAAAGAGTTTGGGTAGTAAATACTTGGTTGGCAGCCCAAATTGAAGTAGAAGAAGGAAAAATTGTTAATATCTATCCTTATGGCCAAAAAGATGTAGATGAAGATTACGGAGATAAGAGAATTATTCCTGGATTCATCGATGTGCACACACATGGTGCTTATGGATTTGATACAAATGATGCGAATGAAGAAGGTCTTCGTAACTGGATGAAAAACATTGTTAAAGAAGGTGTCACTGGTATTCTTCCAACAACAATTACACAGTCTGAAGAAGTTTTGACAAATGCAGTTAAAAATGTTGCGAAAGTTGTTGAAGAAGGCTATGAAGGTGCAGAAATTTTAGGTATTCACTTTGAGGGACCTTACTTGGATCAAATTTATAAGGGAGCTCAACCTGAACAATATTGTGTAAAACCGGATTTAGCACAATTTAAACGCTATTTAGCAGCATCTAATAATTTAATTAAAATCGTTACAATGGCTTGTGAACATGATGATAATTTTGAATTAACTAAATTCTTACGTGCAAACGGAATTGTATGTAGTCAAGGACATTCAGGAGCTACTTTTGAACAAGCTAGATTAGCGATTGCGAATGGTGCAAACTCAATGACTCACGTATTCAATGGTATGACTAAATTCCATCACCGTGAACCAGGACTTGTTGGTGCAGCTATGCGTTATAGAGATGTATATGGTGAAATTATTTGTGATGGTAACCATTCAACTTATGAAGCATTAAATGATTACTTTACCGCAAAAGGACCAGATCACTGTATTATGATTACAGATTCATTGATGGTTAAAGGTTTACCTGTTGGTACAAAAGTATTATTTGGTGGTAACGAAATCGAATTGTATCCAGATGGAAGTGCTCACTTAACAGATACTAAAGGTCTTGCAGGAAGTACATTACATGTTAATAATGGACTTCGTATTCTAGTTGAAAAGGCAATGGTTCCTTGGCAAACAGCTATCAATGCATGTACATTGAACCCAGCTCGTATGTTGAATGTAGATGATCGTAAAGGATCTATTCAAACAGGAAAAGATGCAGACTTAGTTGTATTAAATGATGACTATTCTGTTGAAATGACTTATACCAAAGGAACAAAAGCGTTCTAGTTAACAAAAGCACATTTCTCAATGTGCTTTTGTTATGTTTTCGCGTTGAAAATCATCTTTTAATTGTTTGTCTGTGATGACCATGTCAAAATCATCAACATTGGCAATTTTTGACATATATTTTTTATTAAATTTTGTATGGTCGACCAAACAAATTTTTTTATTGGAAGAATCAAGAATAGCTTTTTTAACTAAGGCATCACTCATACTTGGAATGGATACTCCATAGTCTAAATCAATTCCAAGTACGGAAATAAAGGCTTTATCAATATAATAATTTTGAAAAAACTGAATTGTACTTTCTGACAGTGCGGCTTGTGTAATTGGATTATAGGTTCCTGGAGCCATGATGATTTTAGCTTTTGTGTTTCGATCAACATATTGAAGAATCTTCCAAAAGTTAGTGAATATTGTGATCTTTTTATGATGGATCCTTTTAAAGAGTTCTAGACAAGTGGTGCCACAATCTAGATAGATGGAATCTCCGTCTTGAATGAGTGTGCTCGCAAATATCGCAATGTCTTTTTTGTCCGATTGAGACATGCCTTCTTTGATTTCAAAAGCAGGTTCTGCAGAAATAGACTCGTTTAATGTAGCTCCTCCATAGCTTTTTGTGGCCAACCCTTGATTTTCTAAGATGTCTAAATCTCTTCGTATTGTCATTAATGAAACGCAGTATTGATTTGCGAGTTCATTAACTTGCACAGTTTTATCTTTTTTTAGTTTTTCATAAATCTCATATCTTCTTTGTGTTGTGTTCATACTTCTATTAAAGCACAAAATAGAACATAAAGGAACATGTTCTGATGTGTTCATTTAATATTATATGTTTGATGTGAAATGGATATTGAAACTGATATTATCTAGTGTTAGGATACAGATGAACTTAAGGAGGATCCATCATGGAATTGATTATTGATTCATCAAATATTGAACAAATTAAAGAATTAAACGAACTACTAACAATTACTGGAGTTACGACAAATCCTACAATTCTTACAAAATCAGGTAGAGAAGCAATAGATGTCGTAAAAGATTTGTGTGAAGTGTTGAGTGAAGATCAATTGTTGTTTATTCAAACCGTGCAAACTTCTTTTGAAGGAATCATGGAAGAGGCAAAAATGATTTCTTCGATTCGTAATAAAAATATGTATGTGAAGATTCCTGTTACACATGAGGGATTAAGAGCTATCAAAGAATGTAAAAAATTGGGCATTCACACATTAGCTACAGCTATCTATACGGCAGATCAAGCATTCTTAGCAGCTATGAATGGGGCTGAATATTTGGCACCTTATACAAATCGTATGTGCAATTATGGTGATGGTGTACAAGATGTGAAAGACTTGATTGAAATGTTGAGAGTGAATCATATGCCTGCAAAAGTTATTGCGGCAAGCTTTAAAAATACTTATCAAGTGCATGAACTTGTCAAAGCAGGAATTCAAGCTGTGACTGTTCCTTGTGATGTTTTATATCAAATGATTGATCATCCAGGAACAAAGATTGCGGTTGGAGAATTTAGTGTTAATTGGCAAAGAGCTTATAATCGAAACACTTTAGAACCTTAACTTTGTAAAAAATGTATAACTACAATTGATTTTTTAAATGAATAGTT
>ERZ773227.756-NODE-756-length-27995-cov-5.040551_pt1 | contig 27995 bp, 20 predicted proteins | sample MGYA00580525_ERZ773227 | MGnify/ENA primary metagenome ERZ773227 (study PRJEB29015, sample SAMEA2737782) | human gut metagenome | biome: human gut; feature: human-associated habitat; material: faeces | place: China | collected 2012 ... | reverse complement strand
GGGCCAGACATATTCACCATTCATATTTCTGCATTTCTGTACAATTTTCTCAGAAAGCGTCTCATCAATTCTTTCACGCAACTTCTCCTGCTGTCTTAAAATACTTTCGCATATTTCGAAATCATCTTCCTGCATCAGCATTTCGGCGCATTTAATGATTTCTGCCCGTTCATGCAGCACAGAGGAATGATTATAGAGCCAGTTTACAAACAGCAATGCTTCCGGATATTGCCCCCATAACGGGTGGTATGTGGCATAATAATCTTCGGCAGTATCCGGACCGCCTGAAAAGTTATGCCATACAGCAAGTGGAAATGGATGCAGATTTCCGCACAGTATTTCTGCGATGTAAGTATTTGCCGCAAAGCCGCGACGAAATGCAGTTGCAGCTTTTACCAGTTCCCCATTAAGAAAATGCAGAAGGCCGAGTTCATACCAGTAAGGTGAAAATTCATCTGCATGTTCCTGCAGTATATGGCGTGCCTGTTCATGAGCGCCAGTGCGTAACAGTTCCGGTCCCAGTAGCCAGCGTGCACCATGATTATCTTCGGGATTGTAATCCAGTATTTTTTCAATGAGCATGATGGCATCCTGATGACGCTGTAAATGTGCATTTGCCAGGATTGCCGCATAGAGGGCACGAAGAAAAGGTCGGTTGTCAGGATGTATCCAGATGATTCTGCCACTGAAACCTTCAGGGATAAGACGATTGCCAACTGCCAGCCCTTTAAGGGCAGCATTCAGCGCCTTACGCGGGGCATTCTGCTCCAGAAATATGTATGCCAAGTGAGCGTGTACATCAATAAAGTCATTCTCCTGTCGGGCAAGGCGCCTGAGTTTGTTGATGTAACTTGTTTCGCTGATTTCATCCGCATCGTATGCATCAATCAGTTCTTCAAACTCATCCAGCAACGAGCCAAACCAGGTTTCCGGAAATATGAAACAGCCCTGGTTATCGTTCACTTCAAAGCGTAATTTGCCAGTCATATTCTGAACCTGTAAAAAAGGATGGACCATAACCTGCAGGCTATAAAAATTGTGATGCCTGGCATCGGTGTCCTTTTATTGTCCGGGATTAACGTTGCCCATGATAATACAGTGAATTCTGTTCTGTGGTAAGACGTTGAGTTATTGAATGAGAACCTCAGCCTGGCTGATGGTTCCGCCGGCATAAAAAAGAAATTGATTGAGGCGGGTGCTCTTCCCCTTAAGAGGAAGAGCATGTGTGTAAATGGCGTTCAGTCACCTTTTCAGTGGATTGTTAACTTTTGCATATTCAAACGGACTGATACACTCCTCCCTGTTTGCATCCAGAAAATCTGCCCACCATTGCAGCATAAGCCGACGTTCTTCCAGATGTTCTGCTTTATGAATATACGCGGCACGTACTCCGTTGCGCTCCTGATGACTCATCTGACGTTCAACCGCATCTCTTGACCATAAGCCGGATTCAATCAATGCACTGCACGCCATCGCCCGGAATCCATGGCCACAGACTTCCTTGGTTGTGTCATACCCCATCACTCTGAGGGCCTTATTTACGGTATTTTCACTGATTGGTTTACGTGGGTCGTGTGCTCCCGTAAAGATCAGACCATTTTCACCTGCCCATGTCTGAAGTTCTGCCAGTATGGCTACAGCCTGTTGGCTGAGTGGCACAAGATGTGGTGTTCGCATCTTGGAGCCCCGGTATGAAAATTTTACGCCTGGCAGAGGTTCGCGTTCGGCTGGAATAGTCCACATGGCATTGTCAATATCAATTTCAGACCAGCGGGCATATCTGAGTTCACTGGAACGAATAAAAACCAGTAAATTCAGCATAACTGCCAGTCGGGTGACAGGCTGGCCTTTATAACCGTCAATACGCGACAGAAGTTCAGGCAGGCGTGAAAGATCCAGAGCAGGGCGATGCTGGCGTTTTACCGTGGTCAATGCACCAGCCATATCCAGAGCCGGGTTATATCTGATGATGCCAGACTGTACGGCATAACGCATTACAGCAGATATTCTTTGCTGCAGACGACTGGCGATTTCATAAATTTGTTTAACTTCTGCAGCACGAACAGGGATAAGCAGATCCGGGGTACTGAGTGTTGTGATATCCCGGTTGCCGATAAAGGGGAAAACGTGAGTCTCGAGGCTTTTGAGTACTTTATCGCTGTGTGATTGTGCCCATTGTTTATTACTGGCATGCCAGCGTCGTGCAATATGTTCAAAAGAGAGCTGTAAATCAGGGACTACTTTTTTAGCTCTTTTCTGTTCGCAAGGGTCAACCCCCTCCGAAATCAGTTTTCGGGCCTCATCCCGTTTTGTACGAGCTTCGGAGAGAGAAACTTCCGGATACACACCAAGTGCCAGGGTTTTCTCCTTACCCAGAATACGATAACGGAGACGCCAGTAACGGGAACCATTAGGATGTACCAGCAGGAACATGCCAGCCCCGTCAGTGAGTTTATAAGCCTTGTCAGTGGGCTTTGCAGCCCGGATTTTTGCGTCAGTCAGTGCCATAGTTCAGCCTTCTGAATGCGTTAAAGAGGGTACAAATTCTGTCGAACTGGGGTATACCCGCAATTATACCCACACAATGGGGTTGATGTGGGGGGAATCTGGTTGAGTTCGGTAGAATTGATTTGGAGGCAGAACGCTTAAATTGTGGCGTTCTGAAACGAAAAACGGACCTCCGTGGAGGTCCGTTGATATGAACTTGGTGCCCGGACTCGGAATCGAACCAAGGACACGGGGATTTTCAATCCCCTGCTCTACCGACTGAGCTATCCGGGCAACGGGGCGCATTAAACCGTAATCCGCCCACCCCGTCAACCAAATTTCTTAAATTACTTATCGATTGCTTATCTTTGCGGCAATTCTGCGTTCAAAGGCGCGTTTTGGCTTAACTTCACTGCATGCCGTTATCGCCCTCGCGGGTTTTCCAGCCGCTGGTAATGGCGATAACGTGGCGTAGTCCGGAGATGAGATAATCGCCAATGACCTCCTCGTCCTCACGCGGCGAGCTCAGGGTAATTTCCGCATCCACGCCGTGGCGATAGGCGCCATGATGGCTGAAAATGGTGCCGATATAACACTTCCCGTTCAGCCAGACCGGAATATAGGCCACCGTCTCATAGATATAGTTAACGGCGACGCCGCTGTAGTAGTTATCCGCCTCGTCAGCGGAGGTGCCCGGCGGGATGGGGCAGATCGGCGCGTCGTTGTCGCTGGCGGGTCTGTCTTTCAGCAGGCTGCCCTGCATTACCTCCAGCGAGCGCAGCAGGTCCGCTTTATCGCCGTCGCTCAGGCTGGGGGTCAGCGGCTGGTCTTTCTCCGGGGAGCGGATGCTGTTCAGCGTATAGCGATAGCGAACCGTCACCGCGGGCGTCTGGCTGGTGGTGCTGAACGGGCGTAGCAGGTAGAGGTTATCTTCGCCAAACTGGCCATTGTACCACAGGGCATACACCTGGCCGTTGATTTTGACCCAGTGGTTCCACTGGTTAGCCCCGCGGCCATTAATGGAAAAGAGAGCGCCGGGCACCCCGGCATCGAAATCATCACCATTATCACTGTCGCTGCCGTTGACGGCGGCAAAATCATCATCACCTCGCTTGAGCACCCCGGTGTAGCTGAAGAGCCCGGTGCCGCCCACGTAGCTGTCGATGATCAGGTCGCGTTTGCCGTCGCCGTCGAGGTCGATAAGGGTAAAGCTGACTTTGCCGTTTTCTGAATCCGCGCTAATCGAGGAGCGCAGAAACGCCTGCCACTCATCATCGCTGATATCCGGGGACGGTTTACTGGTCGTGATCAGCGTATCGTCGGCGTAAGTGAGCGTGAAGTCGGTAATATGGCCGGTTAACGGAAACTGCTCGGCGACCTTATTCAGCGACAATTCTGGATCGCTTTTTTGCGCTTTCAACACTGCGTTATACAACGTGCGCAGAGCCAGGTTATCCGCCTCTTTCTGCTGCCTGGGGATCACCTGGCTGACAAAGGTCGGCAGCATCCAGGTGCCACCCGGGGTGATTTCCCGACACATACCGGTGCTGTACTTCAGGCTCGGGGTAAAGGTTTTACCATCCCAAACGCGCGTCTCGCCGGTGACGCAGTCGGCCATGCCCCGTTCTTTGTGCAAAAAGACGATAGCGCCGTCGGCGTAGCTGGAGGCTTCGGTAGTGAGCAGCCGCGGTTTGCTCAACTGGGCGTTATCGACCAGCCACAGGGCGTAACCGTCGTTATAGGGCGCTCGCCAGCAGAGCGCCTGCGCCAGAGAATGGGTTTTATCCAGCGCGGTCAGCGTGATCTGGCGATCTGCCGCCGGAATGGCCTGATTCTGCCAGTCGTCGCAGCGCTGGTTCAGCAGCGGCGTCAGGATGGGCAGCAGTTTCTGGCGCTGAAGCATACTCAACGGCACTGGCTGCGCGTTATGGAGAACCGGGGCGGCGATAATTTCCGGGGCGGGAGTGGCTGGCAAAATGGCATCGTCGCCGGCATCGCCTTTATCCAGCAGCGCATCGGCGGTGCCGGTGCGTCGCTGAAACGCATCCATTTTACCCAGCACCTCGCGGCTGCCGGCGCTGGAAAGCGGCAGGTGCTGGCCGTTAAGGGTGAATTCGATTTTGCGCTGATTCGTTAACGCCTGTAGCAGGGCGGTGGTCTGATCGCTGTCGAGGCGAAAGTGGCTGTCGTCGAGAGCGTCCAGCGCGCCAAAATCCCGGTCGTCGATCAGCAGGCTGGCGGTGGAGTCGGCGGGGATATCGTGCTCGATTTGCGCAAAGGTTACCGTGGCGGTGAGGTGCTGTTCGCTGCCCGCGTTGCGGGTCAACAGCACGCTGACCTCACCCATGCGGACGCCGTAACCCGCCGCCCGGCAGGCGCCGGTATTATCGCAGGCGAGCTCCCAGTCTTTTTGTGCAAAGGAAAAACCTTGCAGGGGAGCCGCCAGCAGGGGCGTAGAGCAGAGGCCCAGCCAGGCAGCCCAGAAGAACGCGCGCATATCAATCCCTGTCAGCAATCAGTGAGGGGGAAATTATAGGCGCGACGTGGCGGTTAGGATATCAGAATTAGGTCAAGGCGCCGCCCATACGGCACTGGGCGAAGCGTAGAATATCTTCAGCCAGCCGCCGGGCGGTATCCACATCCGTCTGGCTACGTTTGACCAGCAGACGGCTCAGACAGCCCTCGACAATCAGCTCCATCTGCTTGGCGACCATTTCCGGGTCATCCACCTCCAGCTGAGTCAGCAGCTCGTGAGTGTAGGCCAGCGAAGCCTGCTTCTGCTGTTCCGCCAGCTGGTGAATGGGGTGCTGAGGATCCGGGTAGAAGGTGCAGGCGGCGATAAACAGGCAGCCCGGGTACCGCTGGTTGCTTACGCAGGTGGTGAGTGCGGCATAGCGTGCCAGCAGCTTTTGCTCTGCGCTTAAGGTCTCGTCCAGCAGGAGCTGACGACGCCAGGCATCCACCTGCTGGCTCAGATAGCGAAGCGCGTCGTACAGCAGCGCTTCGCGGTCAGGCCAGAAGCGTTTCAGGTCGCTCGTCGGGCAGGACACGCGCTCAGCGACCATCTCCAGCGACGTGTTGGCGATACCTTCAATTTCAAGAATCTTAATGGCTTCTGCCAGGACGTCTTCACGTAGCACGGTGTTCTCCTCCATCTTTCCTCCTAAAGTGTCGCTCACGCTTGCCAATCGCGCAAATGGGCGCTGAATGCCGCGGCATCCATAAAGCCGGTGACTCGCCGCTCAGGCTGTTCCTGACCCTCAGCGTTGAAGAACAGGATCGTTGGCAGACCCAGCACCTGCAGGTGTTTCAGCAGCGCGACGTCTTGCGGGCTGTTCTTCGTCACATCAACCTGTAATAACACGGAGCCTTTCAGCGCCTGCTGCACGTCAGGTGAACTAAAGGTGTATTTTTCAAACTCTTTGCAGGCCACGCACCAGTCGGCGTAAAGATCGAGCATCACCGGTTGACCTTTCGCCTGCGCCAGCGCCTGGTCAAGCTCGGCCACCGAGCTGACGCGGGTGAAAGCCAGGTGCGCCTGCTGCTCGGCCGCCGTGGCGCCAAACGCCCAGTCCTGCAGAGGCCGCGCGCTGACCAGCGCGGCGGCAAGCAGAATGATCTGTACCAGCCGCATCCACGGCCGGGTAGCGCCCAGAGAGGTGATAAACGCCCAGCTGAAGAAGGCGACACCGAGCATTGACCACAGCCGTAACCCCCACTGGTCGCCGAGTATGCGTTCCAGCAGGAAGACGGGCAGGGCAAGGATCACAAACCCGAAGGCGGTTTTCACATGGCTCATCCACGGGCCGCTTTTCGGCAACAGGCGATTGCCAAACACGGTCACAAGGATCAACGGCAGACCCATGCCCAGCGCGTAAAGGTACAGCGTGCCGCCGCCCAGCCACAGATTACCGCTCTGGGCGATATACAACAGAATGGCGCTTAGCGGCGCGGTGGTGCAGGGGGAGCAGATCAGCCCGGCAATAGCGCCCATCGCAAAGACCCCGCCGGGCGAGCCGCCCTGGCGCTTATTGCTGAGCAGCGTCAGCCGGGTCTGCAGCGACGACGGCAGCTGCAGCGTGAACAGGCCGAACATGGAGAGCGCCAGCAGTATAAACACCGCCGACAGGCCGACCAAGACATACGGGTGCTGCAGGGCCGCCTGGAACTGCAGCCCGGCGGCGGCTACCACCAGCCCCAGCGCGGTATAGGTCAGGGCCATCCCCTGGACGTAAATAAAGGCCAGCAGCAGGGCGCGCGCGGTGGAAAGCCGCTGTTTTCCGCCCAGCACGATGCCCGAAATCAGCGGGTACATCGGCAGCACGCAGGGGGTGAAGGCGATACCAATGCCAATCAGCAGCGCCCACAGGGCGGTGAAGGGCAGACGAGCGGGGACGTCTGCTGGCGGCGCCATGGCGTTCTCCTCCATCGGGCGCGGCTCAACCGGCAGCGGCGGATTGAAGGCCGGGCGATGGTTCAGCGACAACACGGGCGCGGCGGCGGTTGGCTGAGCGTCGTTTGAGGCCGCCCGCACGGCGCTCAGCGGGATCACTTTAGTCTCCGGCGGATAACAGAATCCGGCATCGGCGCAGCCCTGCCAGGTGACGGTGAGAGTAGCCTCTTTGTCCGCCTCCTTCACCGTCACCGGCACGGTCAGGCGTTGGCGAAAGGTCTCGCTTTTGCCGTAAAACTCATCTTCATGCCACTCTCCCGCCGGCAGCGCCGGTTCGTCGATCGTCGCCCCGGCGGCGCTGAAGGTAAGCTGTTGACGATAAAGATAATAACCATCCTTGATTTGCCAGCTCAGGTTGACGTCATGCTGTTGCTGCTGAAAGTCAAAGGCGAAAGCTTGATCAGCAGGCACGAAGTTCGAGCGCCCCGGCGCGTCGAATAACCCGGCGGTGGCTGATGTGCTGCACAGCAGCAGGATCAGCGTAATGATGCGGTAAGCCATGAGAGGTAATCGTTGTCTCCATGCGTGACGGGTAGAACCAGCAGTTCTGGGGTTTGATACGGGTGGTGTGACTTCAGGCAGTCCAGCAGCGCCTGCTGATGGGCAAGGTCAGTTTTGAGTAGCATCTGCACTTCATACTCCTGCTCGAGTTTCCCTTCCCAGTAATACAGAGAGGTGGCTCCCGGCAGCAGCGTAGCGCAGGCTGCCACCTTTTCCGCCAGCGCTTTTGCCGCCAGATCCTGGGCGGTCGCTTCGTCCGGCGCGGTACAGAGCACAACAACAGCATCAGGCGTAGTCATCATGAACCTCGTATCAGCGAAAAGAGGCACTATAACACGCAAGATGCGGGGATATTAGCGTAACGAGCGGGGAAAGTGAGGGCAACGGAAGGCGGGCCCGTAGTGGGCCCGCCGCCAGCGGTATTTACAGCATAATCCCGCCAAAGATAAAGCCGAGGATCACGCACAGCGTGATAGCGATAACGCCGGGGATCAGGAAGGCGTGGTTAAAGACATATTTACCAATGCGGGTTGAGCCGGTGTCGTCCATCTCTACCGCCGCCAGCAGGGTTGGGTAGGTCGGCAGAACGAACAGCGCCGAGACCGCGGCAAACGAGGCGATAGCCGTCAGCGGGCTGACGCCCAGCAGCAGCGCGGCAGGCATCAACGCCTTGGTGGTGGCTGCCTGCGAGTAGAGCAGCGTGGCGGCGAAAAACAGTACCACCGCCAGCAGCCATGGGTAATTATGCAGCAGATCGCCGGCCACGGCCTGGATGTCGCTGATATGCGCTTTAACGAAGGTATCTCCCAGCCAGGCGACGCCGAGGACGCAGACGCAGGCGCTCATCCCGGACTTAAAGGTGCTGGCGTTGAGCACTTCGCCGGTGTCGATTTTACAGGTGATGCTAATCAGGGTGGCGATGGTCAGCATAAATACCACGATCGCCTCGTTACGCGGCAGCACCGGGTTCTTAATCAGGCCGACGGTATCGCTGATGGCCGTGGCGTAGAACATCACCGCCACGATGCCGATCAAAAACAGCAGAACGGAACGTTTGGCGTGCGGCTGCAGCTCAAATACCTGGCTGCCGCGCAGTCTGACTTCCCCCTTGGCCAGCCGCTCCTGGTAAACCGGATCGTCTTTCAGTTCGCAGCCGAGGAAGTTGCAGACGATAGCGGTGAGCATCACCGCCAGCAGCGTGACCGGAATACAGATGGCCAGCAGCGTCAAATAGCTAACGCCCAGCGGTTCAAGGATACCTGCGAAAAAGACCACTGCGGCGGAAATGGGCGAGGCGGTGATCGCTATCTGGGAGGCCACTACCGTAATCGACAGTGGACGAGACGGACGAATGCCTTGCTCTTTGGCAACTTCGGTGATCACCGGCAGCGTGGAGAAGGCGGTATGGCCGGTGCCAGCGAGCACGGTCATAAACCAGGTCACCAGCGGGGCAAGGAAGGTAATGTACTTCGGGTGGCGGCGCAGCATCCGTTCGGCGAGGCTGACCAGGTAATCCATCCCGCCGGCGACCTGCATGGCGGCGATAGCGGCAATCACCGCCATAATGATTTCAATAACGTCGAAGGGGATCGCACCCGGTTTAATTTGAAAAATAAGCGTCAGGACAAGGACGCCAAGGCCACCGGCAAAGCCGATACCGATGCCGCCGAGCCGGGCGCCGAGATAAATCGCCAGCAGGACAATAACCAGTTCTGCACCAAACATATATGCCTTCCTTGTTTTTTAACAAGTTGATATTGAATTGTTGTATTTTAGTAAAACCAAAAAGCAAAAAAGGCATGTCATCGCTGACATGCCTTTGAATGACTAACCTGAAAGATTACTGTTCGCTTTCATCGGTATAACGCTTTGCTTTATAAGCGGGATGCATCAGGTTTTGCGCAGAGAAAATATCATCCAACTCCGCCGCCGTCAGCAGTCCGCGCTCCAGCACCACTTCCCGTACGCTCTTGCCGGTTTCGGCACAGATCTTGCCGACGATATCGCCATTGTGGTGGCCAATAAACGGGTTGAGGTAGGTGACGATGCCGATGGAGTTGTAGACGTAGCCTTCACATACCGCTTTATTGGCGGTGATGCCGTTAACGCATTTCTCCAGCAGGTTGTAGCAGGCGTTGGTCAGGATATGAATCGACTCGAACATCGCCTGGCCGATCACCGGCTCCATCACGTTCAACTGCAGCTGACCGGCTTCGGAGGCCATGGTCACAGTGGTATCGTTGCCGATAACTTTGAAGCAGACCTGGTTGACCACCTCCGGCACCACCGGGTTAACCTTCGCCGGCATGATTGAAGAGCCAGCCTGCAGCTCAGGCAGGTTGATTTCGTTGAGGCCCGCGCGCGGACCGGAAGAGAGCAGGCGCAGGTCGTTACAGATCTTTGACAGTTTCACCGCCAGGCGTTTCAGCGAGCTGTGAACCATAACGTACGCCCCGCAGTCCGAGGTGGCTTCAATCAGATCTTCCGCCGGGACGACCGGTAAGTTGCTTACTTCAGCCAGCTTCTGCACCGCCAGCTGTTGATAGCCGTCCGGGGTGTTGAGGCGAGTACCAATGGCGGTGGCGCCGAGGTTCACCTCCAGCAGCAGCTCCGCAGTGCGCAGAATGCTTTTGGTCTCTTCATTAAGCAGCACATTGAAGGCATGGAACTCCTGGCCGAGGGTCATCGGCACCGCGTCCTGCAGCTGGGTGCGGCCCATTTTGAGGATGTCCTGGAACTCCACGGCTTTCGCCTGGAAGCCTTCGCCCAGCTGTTTAATCGCATCGATTAACTTAAGGATGGAGGCATACACCGCAATGCGGAACCCGGTGGGGTAAGCATCGTTGGTGGACTGGCATTTGTTGACGTGATCGTTTGGGTTCAGGTACTGGTATTCGCCTTTCTGGTGGCCCATCAGCTCAAGGCCAATGTTCGCCAGGACTTCGTTGGTGTTCATGTTTACGGAGGTACCGGCCCCGCCCTGGAAGACATCGACCGGGAACTGGTCCATGCATTTGCCGTTATTCAGGACTTCGTCACAGGCGGCAATAATCGCATTTGCCGCGCTTTTGGGAATGGTCTGCAGCTCCTTGTTCGCCAGCGCGGCGGCTTTCTTAACCATGACCATGCCGCGCACGAATTCTGGTATGTCGCTGATTTTGCTGTTGCTAATGTAGAAGTTTTCAATCGCTCGCAGAGTATGAACGCCGTAGTAAGCGTCCGCGGGAACTTCCCTGGTGCCCAACAGATCTTCTTCGATACGAATGTTGTTTAACATGTGAACCTTCTTTTCAAGCTGCCAATGAATTCACCAAACACACAGAATATCCAGTATTCAGTATATTTTCTGGCCGACGATTATTTCCTTAACCGGCCCGGTGCCCAAGATCATATGCTGATGATAGCGAATATCAGTAAGCTTGATCACTTATTACATTGCGGGTATGAGAAGATTTATTAATCTGTGAAATGGGTCACCGCTTTCTTATTCCTGAGAAAAATAAGCCTTTCCGCTGATTGAAAAGCCGCTCAGCATCCCCATGTTAGTGGGATGCGATCAGCAAATTGATGATTACGGGCGCTGAACGCAGCGCCCGTTGATGAAGGAGACGCCGGTGCGTTGGATTCCGTTTATTGCTTTTTTTCTTTACGTTTACATTGAGATATCGATCTTTATCCAGGTTGCGCACGTGCTGGGCGTCTTTATGACCCTGATCCTGGTGATCTTTAGCTCGGTGGTAGGGATGTCGCTGGTGCGTAACCAGGGCTTCAAAAACTTCCTGCTGATGCAGCAGAAGATGGCCGCGGGCGAGAGCCCGGCGGCGGAGATGATCAAGAGCGTATCGCTGATTATCGCTGGTCTGCTGCTGTTGCTCCCGGGGTTCTTTACCGACTTCCTCGGCCTGCTGCTATTGCTGCCGCCGGTGCAAAAGCATTTGACGATGAAGCTGATGCCGCACCTGCGCTTCAGCCGGATGCCGGGCGGCGGCTTTAGCGCCGGAACTGGCGGCGGAGAGACCTTCGAAGGGGAATTCCAGCGCAAAGATGAGCAGCGCGACCGTCTGGACCATAAGGACGATCGCCGCGATTAACATTCCCCCGGCCCGGTCAGCAGATGCGACCGGGCCGCTTTCTTTGCAGGCCTACACGCTTCCCGTCGCCAGCTTGCGCCTGGGTAAAAACAGCCACAGCCCCGCCAGCATCACCAGCGCGTACAGGCTTTTCCAGCCGACCATCGCCAGCAGCAGCAGACAGAGAATGCTGCCCACCACCGCCAATAGCCGATAGCGACCGCGCAGCAAACGACAACCCGCCAGCATGCACAGCAGATAGATCATGATGAAAATGCCATTGGCGTAAACGATCAGCGCGTCCAGATTGATATCGAGCAGATAGATGCCAAGGGTGCTAAATACGCAGGATCCCAGCACGGCGTTGAGGGCGTTGCGCGGGATCTGCCGTGGCGACAGCCTTGCGAGGTAGCTGTGTGGCTTATGCTGCGCTTGCGACCAGACCAGGCGGGCAAAGCTTTGAATATAGATGTTGAGGCTGGCGAAACAGGCGAGATAGCCGATGACGCAGGCTACCCACAGCGCTTCGACGCCGAACAGACGGACCACGATATTCGGTAATGACGCCGCCGCCGCCATCTCCTCGCCAAAGGCGTGGAAGTGCAGCACCAGCACGGTGCAGGCCCAGTAGACCGAGCCGGCAAGCAGCAGGCCTATCATCAGCGCCCTGGGGAAATCACGCTCGGGATGTTTAAACTCCGAGGCGAGATGCGCGAAGGCTTCCAGACCGACAAAGCACCAGAACATCACCGACAGCGCCGAAAAGAGCTGCCCGCGGTCAATCTCCGCCGGGGCCGGGAAGGGGATCTGCGCCGGGCTTATCCCGCCGCGCCACCAGACTACGACGATCAGCGCCACAATCAGTACGGCAACCAACGTCTGCAGGTTGGCGCTGGAGCTGGCGCCACGCGAACCGACCCACCAGACGATGGCCAGGGTGCCCAGCTCCGCCAGCAGCAGCTGCGCATCATGCCAGCCGAACAGCGCCTGGCCAAAACCGGTGGCGATGTGCAGGGCGGCGGGGAGTCCGACCGGGATAACCGATAAAAACAGCCAGCCGGTGACGCTGGCCAGACGTGGCCCAAAGGCCATATCGACAAAGTGGGCCACGCCGCCCGCGCTGGGAAAATGGCGGCCGAGCAGGGCGAAGACGATGGCAATCGGGAAAACAAGGAGAATGAGCAGCGGCCATGCCCACAGGCTGTTATCGCCAGCGACCAGCGCCGCCAGCGCCGGGACGGCGAAGACGCCGGTACCCAGCAATGAGGTGGAAAGCAACCCAACTCCCTGTCCCAGCCCTAACTCCTGTTTTAAACCACTCATGATTCAATCCTGCGCCAGTGAAAAAAAAGAGAGTATCACAATCGCTTTTCCTTATGACCGATTGCCTGACATGGCCGCTTTTTGTGCGCCAGCGCAAAGGTAAAAATTTTTTTTAATTTTGCCCTTGAAGCCGGAAATGGCCATCCCCATCTCTCTCTGCACTAGCCGGTAAACCGCGTTCGGCCCGGCGTCACCCATAACTGATAATGACTTTCTCGAAGGAGAGCTATCAATGAGTATTCGTCCGTTACATGATCGTGTGATCGTCAAACGTAAAGAAGTTGAAACCAAATCTGCGGGCGGCATCGTTCTGACCGGTTCTGCAGCAGCTAAGTCAACTCGTGGCGAAATCATCGCTGTCGGTAAAGGCCGCATCCTGGAAAACGGGACCGTGCAGCCGCTGGACGTTAAAGTTGGTGACATCGTGATTTTCAACGATGGCTACGGCGTGAAGACTGAAAAGATCGACAACGAAGAAGTACTGATCATGTCCGAAAGCGACATCCTGGCAATTGTTGAAGCTTAATTCGCACGACCCTGAACGAATTTGAGGAATAAAAGAAATGGCAGCAAAAGACGTAAAATTCGGTAACGACGCTCGTGTAAAAATGCTGCGCGGCGTAAACGTACTGGCAGATGCAGTTAAAGTGACCCTGGGCCCGAAAGGCCGTAACGTAGTTCTGGACAAATCCTTCGGCGCGCCGACCATCACCAAAGATGGTGTTTCCGTTGCACGTGAAATCGAACTGGAAGACAAGTTCGAAAACATGGGCGCGCAGATGGTGAAAGAAGTTGCCTCTAAAGCGAACGACGCGGCAGGCGACGGTACCACCACCGCAACCGTACTGGCTCAGGCTATCGTGAACGAAGGCCTGAAAGCTGTTGCAGCAGGCATGAACCCGATGGATCTGAAACGCGGTATCGACAAAGCGGTACTGGCTGCAGTAGAAGAGCTGAAAGCGCTGTCCGTTCCGTGCTCTGACTCCAAAGCTATCGCTCAGGTAGGTACCATCTCCGCTAACTCCGACGAAACCGTCGGTAAACTGATCGCGGAAGCGATGGATAAAGTTGGCAAAGAAGGCGTGATCACCGTTGAAGACGGTACCGGTCTGGAAGACGAACTGGACGTAGTTGAAGGTATGCAGTTCGACCGCGGCTACCTGTCTCCGTACTTCATCAACAAGCCGGACACCGGTGCCGTTGAGCTGGAAAGCCCGTTCATCCTGCTGGCTGACAAGAAAATCTCCAACATCCGCGAAATGCTGCCGGTTCTGGAAGCCGTAGCGAAAGCTGGCAAACCGCTGGTCATCATCGCTGAAGACGTTGAAGGCGAAGCGCTGGCGACCCTGGTGGTTAACACCATGCGCGGCATCGTTAAAGTGGCTGCGGTGAAAGCACCGGGCTTCGGCGACCGTCGTAAAGCTATGCTGCAGGACATCGCTACTCTGACTGGCGGTACCGTTATCTCTGAAGAGATCGGTATGGAGCTGGAAAAAGCGACTCTGGAAGACCTGGGCCAGGCGAAACGCGTGGTTATCAACAAAGACACCACCACCATCATCGATGGCGTTGGCGAAGAATCCGCAATCCAGGGCCGTGTAGCTCAGATCCGTAAGCAGATCGAAGAAGCGACCTCCGACTACGATCGTGAAAAACTGCAGGAACGTGTCGCTAAACTGGCTGGCGGCGTGGCAGTAATCAAAGTCGGTGCGGCTACCGAAGTTGAAATGAAAGAGAAAAAAGCACGCGTCGACGACGCCCTGCACGCAACCCGTGCTGCGGTTGAAGAAGGCGTGGTGGCTGGCGGCGGCGTAGCGCTGGTTCGCGTTGCGGCGAAACTCGCTGGCCTGACCGGTCAGAACGAAGATCAGAACGTCGGTATCAAAGTTGCGCTGCGCGCAATGGAAGCGCCGCTGCGTCAGATCGTTTCCAACGCCGGTGAAGAGCCGTCTGTTGTGGCAAACAACGTGAAAGCAGGCGAAGGTAACTACGGTTACAACGCAGCAACTGAAGAATACGGCAACATGATCGACTTCGGTATCCTGGACCCAACCAAAGTCACCCGTTCTGCACTGCAGTACGCGGCTTCCGTGGCTGGCCTGATGATCACCACCGAGTGCATGGTGACCGACCTGCCGAAAGGCGACGCGCCTGACTTAGGTGCTGCTGGCGGCATGGGCGGCATGGGCGGTATGGGCGGCATGATGTAATCGTGCGCTCTACGGCATAAAAAAGCAGAAACCCCTGGCCAGCAATGGCTGGGGGTTTTTCTTTTGGCGCGCTTTTTAGTATAAGGCTTATACATAAAAATCATTTAAGCTGCATCAGAGCGGCAAGCACCTCCGTTTCGGTAGCGACCTGGTAAGCGCAGCCGGGGAGGGAATGAACGCGGCTCATGCCGACGCAGTTTGAAGGATGACAGATTTACATCCGGGCCAGTGCGTCCAGCTCATCGATCATGGGGAATAACATGCAGGTAAAATATTTAGCAGGGATTGTCGGCGCAGCCTTACTGTTGGCAGGTTGCAGTTCCAGCAATGAATTAACCTCTGCCGGCCAGAATGTGCGTTTCGTGCAGGAGAAGCCGGGCGCAGAATGTCAGCTGTTAGGGACCGCGACGGGTAAACAGAGCAACTGGCTCTCCGGCCAGAATGGCGATGAGGGCGGTTCCATGCGCGGTGCGGCGAACGCCTTGCGTAACCAGGCAGCAGCAATGGGTGGCAACGTGATTTACGGCGTCAGCAGCCCGACACAAAACCTGTTGTCGAGCTTTGTACCTACCGACAGCGAAATGAACGGCCAGGTTTATAAGTGCCCGAACTGATGCGTGACGCCTCTCTCTGCGAGCGCAGAGAGAGGCGTGGTCGTTAGATGAGGATCAGGCGTTAAGCTCCGCTTTCTTCTCCAGATAGAAGGCGTGCAGAGGACGCAGGCACTCTTCCAGACTGAGCATTCTTCCCGGCTGGGAAGGGATGACAGTACTGAAGATCTGGCATGGCGCCAGCTCCGCGTGCATCGCCTTGAGCTTGGGGCTTTTCTCGATAATCCGCGTCACAACGTTATTTTCCAGTTCTGATAAATGCGGCGCGCTGGTTTTGACCACCGCTCCGGAGACAATTTTCTTGCCTTCGTCTGTCTCGCAGCAGTACAGCACGCCCAGATAATGGGAAAACAGGTTTAGCTTCCAGTCTTCCTGGGGATACTGCTGGTAATCGATATTGGGCTGAGTGGTTAAGTCGACGGTATAGCACATTAAAAAATCCATATTTGAACTTAAATACTGAACCAGTTCCTGGTCGCCGACTGTTTTTAATGCTTGTTGAATACCGATAATTAATGCTTCGATTTGCAGATCGTCAATACATAAAGTACTAATTTGTTCATCCTGAAATACAAGAATTAACGTTGACTGTGTTTCGCCAGGTTTGAGCGTAATGGACATGATTCGCCGCTCAGGGGATGGTTGCTGTATTTCAGCCGTCTCAACCTGAGGAATATTGGCAACAAGTGCCTCATTATACGTGATAAGCTCATCTTTATAGGCCTCTCCCTGGTTTTCAAGCCGCTGGAAAATCACAGCCATTCTGCTCTGCAGTATCAGGAGCAGATCAGCTAGCACCGGTGCCTGAAGATAGTAAATCTCGCAAAAGCCATTTTCCTTCTTAACTTTCAGCAGCAACGCTAAAAATCGCTCTTCAAAGGTAATTCCTGCGGTATTAAAACCTATAAACGTTCCTTGCATATTCTTCTCCTTTATTAAGCAGTAGTCACCGACTTCGATTGTGAGAGATCGATAACACGATCGGCGGATGCAATGGTCGATGGTCGATGCGCGACGATAATGCGGGTGATACTTAGCGCTGAAATAGACTGATTGATAACCGACTCATTTCTGAGGTCAAGATGGCTGGTAGCCTCATCCATGAATAAAATACTCGGTTTGCGATACAGTGCGCGGGCGATCAGGATACGCTGCTTTTGCCCACCTGAAATACCCAGCCCAAGTTCGCCGACAATGGTTTCGTATCCCATAGCCATCTTCATAATTTCATCATGAATGTTGCACCGTCTGGCACACTCCATCACAAAATCAAGATCGGCGCTATCATCGAAGCCACTTATATTATCAATAAGGGAGCCGGAAAAGAGACGGTCTTCCTGGAGTACGCAGGCGATACCAAGACGATAGTTATTCAAACCAATCTTTTTAATCTCCAGATTATCCGCCAGTATTTCGCCGGAATCCGGCGAGAGCAGTCCGCACATAACTTTTAATAGTGTGGTTTTCCCTACGCCAGATGGGCCAATTAACGCAACTGATTCTCCAGGAGCAACGGTTATGTTCAAATTTGTAAAGATGGGTTGTGAAAAAGGATCGTATTGATAACTAAGATTTCTCACTTCGAGTTTTACGCCAGTGTTTTCCGTAAAAACACGCCGCGATGGAAGTTCTTTTTCTGGTTCACTAAATGCTATTTCTGATAGACGTTCGTTGTGCAGTGAGAGCATACGAAGCTGCATCACCAAATCAATGAGATTCGATGCACGTTGAGAAAACTGACCCCGATAGGCGTTAAATGCCATAAACATACCGAGCGTCATCTCATTATCAATTACCATAATGGCACCCAACCACAGTACCACTACCTGATCGATTGAGGTGATAAAGGTATTAATGCCACCAAACATCATATCGAATCGAGTTTGCTTTATACCTGCATTGCTGGCGTCAACGTTAAGATTCAGCCAATGCTGTGAGCGACGTTCTTTTAAATTCAGTGCTTTGATCGTAGAAATGCCATAAAGTGACTCCATAAAGTGGGAGTTAGCACGTGCGCCTTTGACGACCTGTTCTTCCGTTACGCGACGATAAAAGCTATAGGTAGCAAAGCGCATAATCGCATAGCAAATGGTAAAGCCGATGACGACCCAGACTAACCAACCACCATATAAGGTCAGCATCACCAATAAACCGATTGTCATTATCGAGTCGATGATGCCGGTAACGATACTATTGGTAAATATTGAGCGAATCGTATCCAAAGACGAGAAGCGAGACTGAATATCACCTAAATGCCTTTTCTCAAAAAAGGATAATGGCAAACTTGTCAGATGATCGAATAACGTCGTTTTCCATTGAATATTTGTCAGGGTATTTAACGTTAACGACGTCCATGCACGTAGTATGCTAATAAACGTGCGGAATAGGGTAAAAAATATCAACCCGATACAGATAACAGACAGTAAGCTTTGGTCGTGAGCCATAATCACATGGTCAGTGACTAGCTGTGTACCAATCGGTAACAGGAGTCCGATAGCTTCTACCACTACAGAGTAAGCAAAGATCTTAATCAGTGCTGATTTTAAACCAACAATTTTATGCATTAAATCCAGCAATCGTAATCGGGATTTTGCTTCTTCTTGCTGGAAGTTATGATCGGGCCAAAGTTCAAGCGCTACACCGGTAAAATTGTTTGACATCTCATTGATGCCAATGATTCTTTTACCCAACGCCGGATCGTGAATAACAAATGCGTTTTTCCTTACCTTTGTAAGAACAACGTAGTGGTTCATCCCCCAGTGGATGATGCAGGGGAGTTTAAGCTGCTTTATTTCATCAAGGTCAAGAGCTAACGCCCGGCTTTTTAAGCCGGCATGCTCTGCAGTTTTGCTTAGAGACATTAGTGAGGAGCCCTGGGAGGGGCTACCAAACCGCTGACGGAAATTAAACAGATCGATATTCAACCCATAAAAACCACAGACCATTGCCAGACAGGCAATTCCACATTCTGATGATTCTGACTGAAGAATAACGGGCGTTTTGTTAACAAGAGAAAAATTTAACTTTGCAACAACAGTTTTGAAAAGTTCGTTAGTCATGGATCGGCCCAGTAATGCTTTGAGTTATCTTATACACAGGGGTAAACATCCACATATAGAGCGGACGCTCTTCCAGGAATACAACAGCTTGAGCCTTGAGGCCATTTGAAAGCGAAAGCGTTTTACCATTATATTCAAAGGTTTTGTTTTCAATTTTCACAATGGTCTTATAGAGCGCCAGTTCCTGCTGGTTTGTGCCGTTCGTAACATTGGTATACTCAGACATTTCTTGTCGAGATGTGGGAACAGAAGATATTGAAAGTATTTTTCCCGGGAATTGACCAAATTTATCTGATGGGAATGCAGCATAACGAATGTTAATTTCATCCCCAGGTTTTACATAAGGTATACTATTGTTAGGTAACCATAAAATAAGATAATACTCTATATCACCGGTAGGTTTTATCTGTGCTAGACTGCTGCCTTTATCAACCATTTGGCCTTTAGTGACGGTCAATGATTCAATACGGCCTTCAGTCGTTGCTTTAATAATAATGTTACCGTTTGCGTTTGATTCAACCAGTTGATTTTTATAATCATTAATCTGGTTTTCTTGTGACGAGATTTGATTGTCAAAATCAGCTATTTTTGTAATTTTATCACTATTGAGCTGAGTGACCTGCGATTCCAGTTGCATTTTCTGACTCACCAGAGACTGGTAAGTGCTTTGTTGTTGAAAATACAAAGAGTGTTGATAGTTATATTGGTCTTTGGTAATCAGTCCGTCACTTAAATACTTATCATAGCTGGATAGATTATCATGCATTTTCTTTAATCCAGCCTGGGCGTTAGCCAACATGCGATTAGTTTCTTTTAACGAATCATTGATTGTTTTTAACTGCTTCTCTAAAGAAATGGTTGTTTCTTCTTTATTATGATTCAGTTTTGAAATGATATCTTCAGCATTTGCGATCTTTTCATTAATGACCTCTATTTGTACCGCACTAACATTACCCGTTGTGGTGTTCCGGGAAATGTCGATCTCATATAACGGCTGGCCTTTGGTCACAATATCGCCGACTTTTACATATTGGGAGATAACAAAGCCTTGCTGCGGGGCATAAACGTTGACAGAGTGAGGTAGAGTAATGACCTCTCCCTGAACGTCGATTCTCTGGGTAAAGGAGCAAAATACTGTGGTGGCTATCAGGATCGCAAGAAAAGCAAAAGAGAGTAATGCAACAAGCCATGCTGGAAGCCCTGCGAGCAGCAGTGCCTTTCCTTTCCAGTGATGCTTTTTATACTCAATCGCTTCCTTGCGATAGATTTTTTTTAACATAGTTATCGCTTAAATTATAAAATGAAAAGGCCCGATACGTCAGGCCTTAATTACTAATGAATGCTTGTCAACAAACTGTTGAGCTAATCATTGGCGCGTAAACTTAGTTGCTCCAGAAGTTCAGGGTGCCGTCATAAATAGCATCCATTACGCCCTGAGCATAATCCAGAGTCATATCCCAGCCAACGATACCCGCTGCAATACCAAAGCAAACGCCACCGAGAATAACCCCGGCGATCATCCCTACACCCTGGCCGATTGAGCCGATACCGAAGATACCGCCACTTACGCCACCCCAACGTCCGGCGTACGCTGTACCAAAAATAGCGCCCAGAGAGGCGCCCAGTGCGATAGCGCCAACTTCTTTTGCGGCCCAGGTGACGATATCGGTAAGAGTATCGGTCAGCGCACCGCCAGAAATTTCTTCCATTTCAAATACAGTTAATTGGTGCATGATTAGTCCTTTAACTAAAATTAAAATTATATATTCATTCCAGACCAGAATTTGGTCCGCAGAAAAGATAGTCGTTGCTGTAGTATGAATCAACTCAACTAAATATGAATTGTTGATGAAATTAGAGGTTAATAGTGAATCAAATCTAAACTATTTATAGGTTCATAAAACAGTAACTAATTCAGCAGGTGGTGGCACGCAGCTATTATCGATGTGCTGCAGATATATTGATTTATTCTTGCATTCATATATGACATTTTTTTGGTTGTTGACATAAAAATAAAAAAAGGTGGATATCATTATCCACCTTTTGTAGGGGTATGGAGGTTATACTTTTACTCTTCCTGTATGACAACTTCAAGCATAGCTTTTACATGACCGGAAGAGACTTCAGCGCTATTGTCACTCATGCGATAATAGTCGGCGGTGAAGGTAAAGTTTTGTGATGCCTGTGCCTTGGCGAAGCTATAAGTTTCGGCGTCGTAAAATATTATAGGCTTGTTGTCAATTTTGAAGATAACGCCAACGTTATTTGCGGCTTCGGTTCCAGTTATCATGTTATCGATGATCCCATCCCCGGCAGAACTGGTGCCATTAACAGGGTTAAACCAGTAGTAAAGCTTGTTGCCAACTGAACCTTGTGGGCAAGTCACATCCATTTTGATAGTTTTTTGTGATGGAGTTGTACCTCCTCGAGAAATGGACATTAATGTGTTTTTTTCAATTTTATTCAGGGTGATTTGGCTAGGCCCTGATACTGAAATATCGCAAGAGGTATCTTTATATGAAATAGTCTTGAACTTCAGGGTTGCTGTTAACAAAAGGCGGTCAGCTGCCCTTGGGTTGGTGCTTAAGTTACCTGCTGAGAATTTAAATACCGGGTTTGTACTGGTGCCGGATGTATCGATGACCTGCTTTGTTTTAATTAACCATACCGTCATAAATTTATAATCTTCATTCGATTCTAAAATAGGTACGATTGTAGATTGAGCAACAGCAGGATTAATAGAACCATTTTTGCTGCTCAGAAGATCTGAAAACTGAAAGCCAATTCCATCTATGCCGGTTTCATAGACTGGTTTGCCCCTTATACCCGTGACGCCGGTAACTTCCGGTGCTGTTGATTCAACAATATACTGGTCTCCCATTATTTTGCTGCACTCAAATGTTTTATAATGTCCGGTACCGACTTTTTTAGTATAGAGGACTGTACCCACCGGAATTGTTGGGTCTGTTGCGATTTTAGGACTTATGTTAAACATTGCTTGTCCAGCGGAACCAGAATAATCGCATTTGGCAATTACCTCGCTACAACAGCATAGTAGGGATAAAAAAAGAAGTATTTTTCTCATTCTTTATTGTTCCTTGGTCAATATTAGCGACAAACCGTTTCGATTTGACTGATGCCAGACGCTTTGCCTTCCCTGGCTGGTAAAGTAAAGGAAGCATTGCACTGCTGCGCGGCGCTTTTGCCCCACTGGACGTTAAGGATCCCGGTCTGCTGCAACCCGGACATATAGACCATACCGGCGTCGCTGACGATGCTTGGCTGCGATTTGCTGTCGCCGGCGAGTAGAACCATCGCGCCATAAGGCACGTCCTGACCGCTGGCGGTTTTCAGATGCACAAAGGCCCTCTGGCCGATATTGCCGTCATAATTAGCACGCACGATGGCACCACGGGTCGGCACGACGCTTTGCGTAGTTTCTGGAAGCTCCATATCTTCACCCAGTGAAGTGCTGTCAAGGGTGATGTCGGTACGACGGTAAGGTGTAACGTACGGGACGATAGCGTAACCGCGATAGTCGGTGGAGATGGTGTTATCGTTGGTCAACTTGACGTTATCCAGGCCCGGCGCTTTAACCAGCACGGCGGCGTCAGTGATGTCCTGGCCAAGTGTAATGCCATCGGCATGAGCGACGATGCTGCCGTTGGCGCCGTAGTCAATACGTTGGCTGTTATTGTCATAGCTATAGCCGGCATTAAGGCTGCCGCGGGCACCGTTATAGGTCCCACGCATATCGCCGCTGTAATATTCCCGGTTGCTGTACCCTTGCTGCAGGCTCCATTCCAGGCTGTCGTTATCTAGCCCGACGCCACCAATGGAGACCGACTGATCGGTAGATCCCGGATTGCTGTTGGTTAATTGATAGCTGGTATAGGTACCCGGCAGCCAGTTGCTCAGCGGTAGCGTCACCGTCAGGGTGATGCGCTGATCGTCCTGGGCATCCTTACCTGAGTTATTTCCGCTCCAGGTGTAGCGGTTATAGCTGTAGCCCAGATAGTAGTTCACATTACGGAAACCGCCGTTGTAACCTACGCTAATTGACTTGTTGGTTCGCTTATCGTCCCAGTAATCTTCAATCAACCCGCTTATCGACAGGCTACCGAGGCCTTTACCCAGGCTTTGGTTAACCGTCAGGTTGGTGCGATTGCGCAGTGAGCGAGAGGTATAATTACCGTCATTAGAGTAGCTATCCAGCACCTCCGAGAGGGTATTAAAGCCGCGGGTGGAATAGCGGTAGCCCGCGATGGTGACATTGGTGCCAGTTTCGACAATGTTTTTACCATAACGGACCCGCCAGGACTGTCCTGAGGTCTTTTCATCGTCTTTCTTTTTCGACCATGCCTGGGTGACGTCTGCCGAGGCGGCGCCAAGCTCGCCCAGGTTATAGCCGAGGCCCGTCGACAGCGCCTGGTAGCGCGAGGCCGCCTGCATACCGCCATAAAGCGTCAGGCTGCTGGAGACGCCATAGGTCGCGGTGGCCTGAGTAAATGGCGTTTCATCGACTCCACCATCGTAAGGACGATATTTACCGGAAGTAATCTCATACTCCAGTTGATTTTCACGCACCATGACCGGTAGGGTGGCGAACGGCACAACAAATTCTTGCTTGGATCCGTCGGACTCTTCCACGCTGACGTAAAGGTCGCCGCTACCGCCGCTCGGGTACATATCGGTGATTTCAAATGCCCCGGGTGCCACGTAGGTCTGGTAAACCTGGTAGCCGTTCTGTTTAATGACGACGCGGGCGTTGGTTTTGGCGATACCGCGAATAATCGGCGCATAGCCGCGCATACTTTCCGGCAACATCGTGGTATCGGTGGCCAGCTGAATACCGGTAAACGGCACGCTGTCGAAGATGGTTGAGAGCGATGAACTTTCGCCCATCACCAGGTTACTGTTGATCGAGCGAATACTTCGCTGCATATAGAGATAGGCGGAGTCCCAGTCCCCGGCATCGCCATTGTTTTTATTCCATGTGCTGAGGTTGCGGATACGCCATGGGCCAACGTTGAGGCCAGACTGCAGGTTCAAGCTGTAGTATTCATCATTGGCCTGCATGTCGTTCGAGCCGCTGAACTGGTAGTTCACCAGCAGGGCGTTGATGCCATCATCAAACTGATCCGGTGGGATATATCCCTGCGCGGTGGTGGATAAGGCCGCCTGCGGAATAGAAATATTTAAGCGCTGGGCGGTAAAGTCAAAATCCGCTTTGGTGTCCGGAATGACAGAAAAGTTTGCACAGCCGTTTTGATCCTCGGCTAACTCTGGAAAGGATTTTATCCTTACGCCATATTCCGCGAGAGCTTTTAGACTCAGGCAGGGAACCAGAGCGGGTTCGCGGTTATCGCTGCTGGCGCGATTGTTGGCGACAAACTTTATCGTCCTGGTATCCAGGTAGCGGCCATTAAACATGATATCGACCCGATAATCCCCCGGCGCCTGCGCGTTCTGGGTCTGAAATACGGATAAGTCAGGAGTGGTTGATGGATCGCTACCATTCAATGAGCTAATGAATGAGGGATCGAAAAAGTCACGTGCTTGCGCTTTATTATTCAAACCAGAAAGCAATGCCGGAAGCATTGCAAAGAAGATGGTGGATAGTTTGAATAATCCATTATTCTTATTTGGCATAGACACATCCCTATAATGATAAAATAAATTTCTTATTACAGCGATGAGGAGTAGAGCGACCCAGCTCCGCCATAATCATTGACAACTTTCCAGGTAATGCTGGAGGCATTAATATTTTCTTTTAACGTCACTTCTTTAGTCGTCATCGGGGCGACCGAGTTGACTTCCGGCTTCACTTCTTTGCTGCCAATCTGGATGCTATGGAAATAGAAGAAAAAGGGCGTTGGATTTTTGATCGTCAGCTTAGTGCCAGACTTTCGCCATTCGAGCTTTTTCGCTTCCGTATTAGGGGAGAGGTCGAAAAGTGCTTTAGGACGATAGACCAGACGCATACGGTGACGGACTGCTAGTTGAATGGTGTTGTTATTCGCTTTGGCATCATCTGCCGGAGGAATCGCCATGACATTAAAATAGTACATGGATTCCCGGTCGGTCGGCGCATTAACGTTTCCGTTAGAAAACAGACGAACCGTATTCTGTTGTTTCCCTTCAAGGCGGAACAGCGGCGGCGTGGCCATAAAAGAGGGCGCTTTTCCTGCCGGCGCTTCAACCCAGGATTTAATCAGATAGGGAATATCATCTTTATTTTCTATTTGCGCGGTGATTTCACGTGCGCCTTCTTTATACAGATAGCGGGTGGATCCCACTACAATACCGGCATGGGCAATACTGCTGAGGAGTAATGCACAGGAAGCGGTGAAAGTTAATAAAGTCCTGAACATGTTTTTTCTCTGAATGCAAAAAAGGGCCCGCCGTGAAGCGGGGCCCTTTGGGGAAAAATTAGATGGTGTAATCGATAGTAAAGGTCGCAACACCTTTAACCGGGCCTTCGGTGACCGGAGTAGCAGAGTTCACTTTTACATAACCAGTGGTGTACTTCAGCTGAGTACCGGTAGTAGCAGAGTAGCTTTCGGTCATGGTGTCAGAACCGTCGAAGGCTACGCGATGTGAATCGCTGAGACGCTGGATACCGATACCGATACCGGTAGCGCCGCCAGCTGCGGTGTTGTCCAGGATGGTTTTATCGCTGGAGGTGACACCGGCAACGTTTACAGTCAGGCCGGTAACCGGGTTAGCGCTGCCCTGTGCGCAGTCAGTAACTTTAAAACCGAAGTCCTGAGTTTTGAACAGAGTACCTGCAGCTTCAGCATTTGCTTCCGCAGTGGTCACAGTGATCAGCTGAACGATACCGTTGTTCAGGGTACCAGTCGGAGTCACGACGCAAGAGTTAGCTGCATCAGAGACTTCACCCAGTACAGTTACCTGAGCGGTGTTGGTTGCCATTGCCTGAGCACTCAGCACTGCAGATGCAGCGACCATTACAGCTACGATTGTCTTTTTCATTTAATTAATCCATATATAGATACTTAGTCCTGTGTAGAGTTGATAACAGTTATCAAGGGAATGGAGTATGCATTCGCATTGATATTGAAAATAAGCGCCAGCATTCCTTTATATAGTGCTGAGACAAATCATCCTGTTGAACAACGCTACCATATCGCTTGCCATAGCGAACCATGGAGAAGCGGGAGTAATTTAAAAGTCTGGTGCAAAAAATGCTTGTGAATTGTTGATGAAGCACCTGTGAATTTAATGCTGCCCCCCTCTCTGATGAGATGTGGATTCCAGTTGAGATTAATTTAATCTGAAAATCTGACCATTAAGCAAGTTAGCTATCGCTTGTTTTTTTATCTGCGGTATCCTGTGGGCTGAACTTCAATGTGAAATGTACCTGTTTTCATCTGAAACAAGAATGTTCACATAATCGTTTGGTTGAAATCATTTGATTTTATTATGGATAATAGGGTTACGTGGGGCAAGGATATGGATGACGCAGTATTATTTAATGGGTGTATAATTAATCAGGAGATTATATTTAATGCCAATATGAATGAGCTGCGGCCGCTTGCCGGGGACGGGGAGTGCATCAGCCTCAATGCGCCAACCGCCAGATGCTTGCTGCTGCTTTTGCAGAATTGCGGCAAAGTCATTTCACGGGATGAGTTCCTGGCGGCTGTATGGGAAACACGGGGGGTGGTCGTTTCGCAAAATACGTTCTATCAAAATATCTCTTTGCTGCGAAAATCGCTGGTAAAAGCTGGGCTATCTGAGGATATCATTATCACCGTCCGGCAAAAAGGCTTTAGCGTCGCTCCGAATACATTGGTCATTCCTCTCTCTGATGAAGAGTGCAAGAATATGAATCGGGTGACATTAACGCATTATCAGAATAATAAAGTTGTCGACTTTATTTCTGAAGAAAAGGAAAAGCCTGACACTCATTTAAATCTTCCACTAATAGAAAACTCATCAAAGCATGGCAGTGATTTGATGGCAAATAAACCGGAAGAAGGTGAAAAAGCATCTGAGCGGTTGCATGTTACTTTTAAAATACCCGTATGGTTAATCGCGCTAATTGTCGTGATGATTGTAATTAATATTATTGTGTTGGTCGTGCTAAACCGGTAGCTCGTCACAGCCAGGGGTTATAGCGCGGTGCGATAGTCATTTGCTGGTCACCTTAACACCCGTCTGTCGAAATCTTCCTATCCGAAGGTCTGCCAGAACGTCCTGGCAGACCTTCAGTTTATTAACGCTGCTTCAGACCCAAATCCAACGGCGTCTTGCTGGGTTCCCCGCCAATCTCGCGCGCCAGCTTCGGCACCATATAGCCAGAGATGAGGGTCAATAGTTCGCGCATGATTTCACGGGCTTCATCATCGCTGACCATGAAGTGCGCCGCTCCCTCCACCCGATCCAGCACGTGCAGGTAGTAGGGCATTACCCCGGCGTCGAACAGCGCATTACTGAGGTCGGCCAGGGTTTGCGCGTTGTCGTTCACCCCGCGCAGCAGCACGCTCTGGTTGAGCAACGTGACGCCCGCCTGACGCAGCATGGCCATCGCCGCGCGAAACTCACCGTCAATTTCATTCGCGTGGTTGACGTGGTTAACCAGGATTACCTGCAGCGACGAACGCTGGAAGCGACTGGCCAGCGTCTCGGTGATGCGCGCCGGGATCACAATCGGCAGGCGGCTGTGAATACGCAGGCGCTTAACGTGCGGAATAGCTTCCAGCTGGGTCATTAGCCAGTCAAGCTCATGGTCCTTTGCCATCAGCGGGTCGCCGCCGGAGAAGATGATTTCATCAAGCTGCGGATGCGCCGCGATGTAGTCCATCGCTGTCTGCCAGTTGCGCCTGGTGCCCTGATTTTCGGCATAAGGGAAGTGGCGGCGGAAACAATAACGGCAATTGACTGCACAACCGCCTTTCACCAGTAGCAGGGCCCGGTTGCGATATTTGTGCAACAGACCGGGCACCACGCTTTGCTGTTCTTCCAGCGGATCGGTGGAGTAGCCGGGGGCGACGATAAACTCTTCCTCGGCGGTAAGTATCTGACGAAGCAGTGGATCGTTAGGGTTGCCTTTCTCCATGCGGGCGATAAACGCGCGCGGGACGCGCAGCGGGAACAGGCGTCTGGCCTCGCGTCCGGCCAGCAGTTTTTCATCAGCGTCTACATTTAAAAGACGCAGCAGTTCATCAGGACTGGTCACAACATTGGCAAGTTGCGTTATCCAATCTTCTCTGGATGGGGTATTTAGGGTTACAATATGCGCCATTTTGTGGCTT
>ERZ773227.728-NODE-728-length-28847-cov-38.674423_pt1 | contig 28847 bp, 24 predicted proteins | sample MGYA00580525_ERZ773227 | MGnify/ENA primary metagenome ERZ773227 (study PRJEB29015, sample SAMEA2737782) | human gut metagenome | biome: human gut; feature: human-associated habitat; material: faeces | place: China | collected 2012 ... | reverse complement strand
ACCCGTCTGAGGGGTACGCATAATCTTACGATACTTACTAGTTCCTTGTCCCATAATCAATCAGTTTTTTAAAGGGTTAATAATTCAATTTTTAATGGTTACTCATTCAGTTTTTTATCACTCATCCGATTGGCGCCTTATCTCTGAATGACGGTGCAAAGATACGGCTTTTTTCTGGAACCACCAAATTTCAAGATGTGATAAGGGCCGATTTTCAGCAGCTTTCAATTTGAAACTACGTTAATAATCCTAACTCGTAAGATAGAGAAGAGAGAAATATAGAGTTGCTGGCATAAAAACATAGAGATTCAGTCTAAACTACTATTAAATAATCATTTAACCCATTATAAGGCGTCTGTCATTCTTCCTCGAAATCGTACTCAATTACTCAGTTACTCAATTACTCAGTTTTATTCTGCCCGTATGTTTCTTCTTGTATAGATAGTATATTATATATTTATAATAAATATATAATATAAAAAAATATACTTTCAATTTGTAACCAAGTTCCAGGTGTAGGGGTCTAGAAAGAAACTGAGTAATTGAGTAACTGAGTAATTGAGTCAAACCGAGCCAAATTCCAGCTTCGTGTCTGTATCAACAGATAATCTCCGTGTGGCTTCTTCTGATGTAAATAAAACTGCAAGGATGCCTCTCGAAAAAACGCTCAAAGATTTGCATATATCGTAGAAAAAGCTTATCTTTGCAGAAGATCTCTTTGGTCTTCGCTGTCATGGCTAGGCTGCCCTCCGCTTTAGTGAGAACTTATGGAATATGAATCACTTAATAAATTAGTATGATAACAGATACAATGAGCTATGCAGATATTGCAAAGGAATTGGAAGAGGATTATAAGAACGTAGTCAGATACCAAATCCACCTGCCCGTTAAGAAGTATATGAAAGAGGTTATGAACCGACCTAATGGCAAGCTCTTGTTCAAGACCATGGAGTGGACATCTCCCAGACACAACAAGATGCTGCTTACACCATTAAGCAGGAATAAGAAGGAAACACGGGAAAATGGTCCTTTTATTAATGTTTGCTGTGTTTTCCTATATAAGGGTGAGCTCAATATGGCTGTATATTCACATACGGTATTGCCATGGATTCATGTGCAGTTTTTCACTCATCATTTTTTTCAGCGTTACAACGAGCGATACCTTCATGATTCTTCATTACAGATGATGGATATAGTGAAGCATTTTATACGCTCTCAGTTTGTTGAATCGTTTTTTAAGATAGTGGAGCATCCAAAGCTCGGCATGGAGAGCTTTACGATATTTCCCAATGGTTGTTCCTTCTCTGAAATTGCCGATTACGATCCGTATATATTGCATCATACCTTTGTATCCTTTGACATGCTGTATACCGAGCAGCTGTTGAACTTGGCAGAGCTGTTATATGATCAGCGTCTGGATAATTATCCTGGCAACAAGTCTGATGACAATTTTTTGTATGAAAAACGAAGAGTGGAGAATTTTAAAAAAGATGTCGCTACATTCCCGATGTTGAAGGCTGATTTTCAGAAACGCCATGAAAACTTCAGAAAATTTAGTGAATTGTGTTTCCATCTGTCTGTTGATATTCTTGATCTTACAGAAGGGATGGATAATCCTGTACTCCATCAGTTTGGCAAGCGCTTGCTAGACATTTCGGCATTACCGGAAAAACAAAGAAAGGCTGAACTAATGAAGTTGTAGGCAGTGGGCTGATTGAACTTTTTTTGAAATAATATCTGAACTTTTGTATGTGGATCAAGTACGGGCTGAAGGCCCAGAAGCTCCTAGCCCAGGGCAACGCCCTGGGTATTAACGAAATACACCCTTGCGCCCTGTAAGGGCAAAAGCTTTTATCTCCAATAACTATTGGCTCAGGCGGCGTGGTGCTTGCTTGCGAGGTTCTGCCTCCTTCGATGGAGACGGTTATAGCATCAGGCAATGTTCACGGTGATACTCTAAAAAACGGTGATGACGATCTTCCGTCTTCAAAAGATGCACCTGATTATCCATTCCCAGCAGTCGGCGGTCGGAAGCATCAAGATATCTTGAATAAATGATGCTGCCATCATCCTTGAAAGAGATGTAACCCCTATCAAATAACTTGTCATAATTAGGCAGAAGCAGCAAGCCGTTGTACATATCAATACGCTCCTGATTATCTGCATCCTTCCAAGGCTTGATATGCGAAGCTATCAACAAATCATAATGCTGGAATGCAGAGATAGAGCAGCCGTGCCAATAGTTTACAAGCTGATCTCTGAAATACCCCTGTCCGATTCTGGATTTCACTATCGCCTCACGCTCCGTTTCTGTTAATGTATAATTATTCCGAACCTGATTGATTTCCGCCAATACGGTTTCCTCCTGCTGGTGGGCATAGTCAGATTTTCTGAATTGCAGGAATCTGTTCAGTGCAGCCTTGAAATTGCTGAGATCCTTGTCCTTTGTATATTTTTCTCTATCCTTTTGCAGAAGTTTTTCATTAGCTAGTATATCCATGATGTCATCCTGGCTATTGAGCTGCTCCAGAGCATATCCCTGGGAATCCAGAAACTTTAGCCAGGAGATGTAATTGGTGCGGGAATGAGCATTCACGCCATCCTGCATTGTCAGATAGCGATAAAAGTCGGAAAGATATTCCGCCAAATTATGATGATTGTTCTGTAACATATTTATTCGTGATGTAATTTATCGTTTATATATTCTTCTGCTGTCCGTTTAGCTTGTTCTTATACATTTTGTGAGTATCTGCGATTTGGGAATACGGGATTTCGAACGCTTGCCTCTGCCCCTTGAAATAATCCAGCGAATCATAGAAGTGCAGGGGAATATTCAGCTTTTGACAGTACTTCCGTATCTGGACAATCCCCCTCCAGTCATCATCACTGATCTGATGCAGATAAAATGGGACTCCCAGGTTGGCTGATAACCGCTGCATGTTCTCCCTGACGTAGATATCCACGCATCTGATATATCTGTTGGCATTCGGAATAAATACAACATCAGTGGTCAGCCTTTCTTCCGCCTGGGAATAGGCATGAGAATACATATCCGAAAGAATTCCTACACAATCTTCCGAAGATTCCCCATCTATCTCTCCATACATATTCTCAAAGTAGGAATCCGATTTCATCATCCACTCCTTCCCATTCTGGGCATCTACGTCATATTCTTCCTTGATGCTGGAGCAGTTATACTTAACCTCGTTGTAAGTATAATCGATGGGAGCCACCTTGAAATGATGCTGCTTCCCATTCTTTGACTTGAAATTCGAATGGTTCTTGAGAGCGTGGCGATCTAGTGTCACTCTGCAGAAAATGCTGTCGAAGGCAGCATGATCCATGCCGCTCAGCATCAGTACGGGGTATCCTTCCAGCGGATTCCTGTTCCGGGTGAATGAAATGAATCGCTGTTTCCTGTAGATATATGCCGAATTTCTCACTTTTTTACTCCATTGTTCCGGTGGAGAAGTCCGGAAGCAGTTTCTTCGCAGCAGACTTACCAAAAACGGTGTCTCCAAAAAATGGTATAGCATTATTTTCCCTCCTTATTTATATAGTTTGAAATATGCAATTTATAAAGCTTGAAATATGCGCAACAGGCACACGCTGCAAAAGTACAAAAAATAGTTAGAACATGGGCAAAAGTTCTGTTAAAGAATCCATGTGGATTTATTTTATAGATTTTTTCGCGCATTTATAAACATTCGGCGACTGTTGTCCTAACCATTTCCAAAATGCAGGATGCGGGAGTGTTGGATGAGAACTTTCAGCCTGATCATCTTTCTTGGACGAAGAAGGGATATTTGGCATACCAGATAGCTTTCAAGCTGGGTATTACCCGTGTCTGAAAGATTATGGGTGGTTTCTGGCATCTCGACAGTCATTCGCTGAAGACTGGTAGAGACAAGGCTGAAAGTACGCTGAAGATTCAGACCTTTGAAGAGAAAATCAAGCCGATTTTTGGCTGATAGAGTTTTTTTATCGTAGTTTTTACGATTTTTTCTGGTGCTACCTGCTGCTATGGCACCAGTCGGGCAGCAGGCTTGCATCCATTATTACCCAGGGCGATGCCCTGGGCTAGGAGTTTCTGCCCTTTCAGGGCGTGCTGCTTCTGGTGCATTTGGAGCTTCTGCCCTTTACCTTTCCCTTCCGCCGGTGACCGTTGGTTCAGGGCGTGTGGGGCTTACTTACGAAAGTTTAGTTAAAATTGTGAACGAAAAAATTTATTTTATATGGAAATTGTTGTAGAAAGAATCGCAAAGAAGGAGACTTATACCATTGGCCGACTTTATCTGTTGGCTGATGGTGATGAACTCCCACATCTGGCTCCATCGTCTGATGAATCGCATCCAGGCGGCAGAGAATCAGGGAGAAGGCATCTGGATTACCATCATCTAAAAAAATGCAGTGCGCTGCAAAAAAATATCTAAAACTAGGAGAATTTGCAGTGCGCTGCATTTTCTATCTCAATCCTCATTCCTTCCGGGTTGAACCGGATGCCGTCGCGATTGAGGAATCTCGAGAGGGAACCATCGGTGGCAAGCGACTTCGGAGTGCCGACGGAGAGACGGTTCTGCTCCATCAGCCAGAGACTGTCGGCTAGCTGCAGCGCCAGCTCTACATCGTGGGTGGAGAGCAGGATTGCCTTGTGCTGCTCGTGTGCCAGGCGGCGGAGCATCTGAAGGGTTTCTACCTTGCTGGGGAAATCGAGGAAGGCGGTAGGCTCGTCGAGAATGATGATGCGGGTCTGCTGGGCAAGCGCCTTGGCTATCATCGTCTTTTGGCGCTCGCCATCGCTCAGCTCGGAGACGTTGCGCTGGGCAAGGTGGGGGATGCCGACCTGATGGATGGCTTCATCTACTATCTGCTGATCTGCCGGAGTCAGGGTGCCCCAGAAATTGGTGTAGGGAGACCTGCCGATGCCTACAATCTCCTTGACAGACAGTTGGGGAACATCGATGCGGGAGGTGAGAACCACGCCAATCTGACGGGCTAGCTGCTGCGCCGGATAAGCGGAAAGAGGCTGATCCTGAAGAAGGATTTCGCCATCCAGGGGTGGCTGAAAACCGCAAAGGGTTCTGAGCAGGGTGGATTTGCCCACTCCGTTGGCGCCGATGAGGCAGGTGAGCTCGCCCGGATGCAGGGAGGCAGAAACAGCAGAGGCTATCACCCGGAGCTGATGCTTCGGACGATAGCCAATGCTTAGATTCTTGAATGTAATGCAGGATTCCATCAAAAATATTTTTCCTTGTTGTTTTCGGACCTGTGATTCCTGGAATGCAGGAATTACTTAGCTGCCAAAACCTCAACCTCTACGAGTGCGCCCTTAGGCAACTTCTCTACGGCTACGGCTGAGCGAGCTGGATATGGCTGGCTGAAGAACTCGGCATAGACCTCGTTCATGGCTGCGAAATCGTCCATGCTGTTCAGATAAACGGTAGTCTTCACTACGTGAGAAAGATCGGTGCCGGCTGCCTTCAGGATGTTCTGGGCATTGGTGAGGCTCTGACGAGTCTGCTCCTTGATGCCACCCTCTACGAAGTTGCCTGTTGCAGGGTCGATAGGAATCTGACCTGATGCAAATACGAAACCGTTTACTTCGATCGCCTGGCTATATGGACCGATAGCTGCAGGCGCATTGTCTGTATGAATTGCGTTCATGATAATTGATGTTTTATAATTAATAATTTACAATTTAACATTATATGATCCAGAGATGGAAGCCCTTCTGCTCCAGGGCACCCTTGATCTCCTTGACGTGTGCGGAGTCGCGGGTCTCCATCGTGAGTCGGAGCACGCAGGCATTCACCTTGTTGCGGTTGGCAGAACGGTCGTGATGAACTCCCGTGATGTTGCCGCCCAGGTTTGCAATGACGGAGGCTACCTCTACCAGCTCGCCCGGCTTGTCGTCCAGCTCCATCTCGATGGTGCAGAGACGTCCGCTCTTTACCAATCCACGGTTGATGACGCGGTTCAGGATGGTAACATCGATGTTACCGCCGCTTACCACGCAGATGGTCTTCTTGCCCTTCACCGGCACCTTGTTGTACATCACGGCAGCTACGCTTGCAGCTCCGGCTCCTTCTGCCACCATCTTCTCGCTCTCGAGGAGCTTCAGGATGGCTGCGCAGATCTCGTCCTCGCTTACGGTGACGATTTCATCCACATAGTTGGAGCAGGTTTCGAAGGTAATCTTTCCCGGTTCCTTCACGGCGATGCCGTCGGCTACGGTTGCCACAGATGGCAGCTTCTCCTGCTTGTGGTCGTGGAGGCTCTGAACCATGCTGGCTGCTCCCTCTGCCTGGACTCCATAGACCTTGACGTTAGGATTGAGCGACTTGATGGCGAAAGCGACTCCCGAAATCAGTCCGCCGCCACCTACCGGTACTACCACAGCTTCTACATCAGGCAGCTGGTCGAGGATTTCCAGTCCGATGGTTCCCTGTCCGGCAATCACCTTTTCGTCATCGAAAGGATGCACGAAGGTATAGCCGTGCTCATCCCTCAGCTGCAGCGCCTTCTGGTAAGCGTCATCATAGACTCCTGGAACCAGGCAGACCTCTGCACCCAGACGCTTGGTAGCCTCTACCTTGGAGATAGGGGCACCCTCGGGCAGACAGATGAGGCTCTTCACTCCCATGGCGGTAGCGCCGAGAGCCACACCCTGTGCGTGGTTGCCTGCCGAACAGGCAATCACACCCTTCTCCTTCTCTTCCTGAGAGAGTTGAGAAATCTTATAGTATGCACCTCGAATCTTGAACGACCCCGTCTTCTGGAGGCATTCCGGTTTCAGATAAACATCACTATCTGGGTTGATTCTCGGTGTGTGAACCAGCTCAGTTTTTCTAATCACGTGGCTCAGCACGAAGCGGGCCTTGTAGAAATCGTCAAGTTGTAACATAATCGTTGATATGCTTTAATTCTGTTATCTGTCAGGATGATAGTTCCTGAGTGATTTTTGACTGCAAAGATACTCTAAAAGGAAGAAAACACAAAATATTTCAATTTAATTTTTGTTATTCCCCTCAAGTTTCCTTAGTGGTTGGAGTAAGTATGTGGGGGCGATGGCCTGCTACATGCCGAAGTGCTCCAGCGCCGCAGCTACGCCATCTTCCTCATTCGAGAGGGTGATGTAGTCGGCATCGGCTCTTACTTCCGGGGCGGCATTCGCCATGGCGACTCCCATGCCGGCAAGTTTCAGCATGCTTAGGTCGTTGTAGCCGTCGCCGAAGGCTATCATATCGGCAGGGGTGAGATTGATCTTCGCCAGGAGTTTTCTCAGCGACTGCGCCTTGTCGATTCCCTTAGGCACCAGTTCGAGGAAGAATGGGGCTGAGCGGAAGACGTCCATCTTATCGCCCACCATATCCAGCAGTTCCTGTTCAGCCTTGAGCATATCCGATGGGTCGCCCGTCATGAGGAGCTTGGTAGGATGAGGCTCCAGTGCTTCGAGCAGATTCGCTACCTTGCGGATGTTCATCTTGTTGATGCGCGACTCCTCCTTCACATACTGATCGTCTGGCATCTCGGTGATGATTTCATTGCCGGCGTATCCCAGCAGGGCATGGTTCTTCTCTCGCGCGTACTTATATAATACAGGGATTACCTCATCTGGCAGAAACTGGGTGAAGAGTTTCTCGCCGGTCTGGGCGTTCACGATATTTCCACCATTATAGGAAAGGATATAGCCCCCTCGCTTCTGCAGTTCCAGGCATTCTGCCACCGGCTCGATGCCGTATGTAGGGCGACCGGATGCAAGGATGATGACGGCTCCCTCGCTTGCAGCCTTGAGGAGAGCTTCACGAGTTTTTGGGGTGACCACCTTCTCGTGGTTGGTCAGGGTGCCATCCAAATCCAGGGCGATGGCACGGTAAGGAATCTGTTTTGCTTTTTCCATTGTTCTATGTGATTCTTTGTTTTTTATGCGTGCAAAGATACAATAATATTCTGAAAAATGGGAAGTAAAGTGTATTTTTGCAAATTTTGTTCCCAAAAAGGTGGTCATTTGAACGAAATGACTCTGTTTTTATCAGTGCTAAATGGTTTTTGAACGATTAGTGCCTATCTTTTATTGTTTGATATACACTATATTCGAAAATTATTGTTATCTTTGCACCGCAAATCATATAACAATAATAAATTTTAAACCTATCAATATGAAGAGATTTATTTCTGCAGTATTGCTTTCTGCAGCCGTAGCTATGCCTACAATGGCGCAGAAGCAGAAGGCATTGGGCAATGGCTATCCATTCACTCAAGTACCATTCACCAGTGTGAAGATTTCACAGAACACCTTCTGGGGTGCCCGACTGCAGGCTGCCCAAAAGGTAACCATTCCTCTTGCCTTTAGCAAGTGCGAGAGCGAGCACCGTTACAAGAACTTTGAGATGGCTGCCTATACCTTGCAGCATCCTAACCACCCTGGGTTGAACACCAAGGAGTGGGATGTGAGTAAGTTCATGGGCTTCTCTTTCGATGATACCGATGTTTATAAGACCATCGAGGGAGCCAGCTACATTCTCCAGACTTACCCTGACAAGAAGTTGAAGGCTTACATCGACAGTGTGCTCGATGTAGTAGGTGCGGCACAGGAGCCAGATGGCTATCTCTATACCGCCCGTACTATCAATCCGAAGCATCCGCACGGATGGTCGGGAAATAAGCGTTGGGTGAAGGATGAGGATTTGAGCCACGAGCTTTACAATCTCGGTCACATGGTAGATGCAGCCTGTGCTCACTATCAGGCTACAGGTAGCACCAAGTTCCTGAACATCGCCAAGCGCTATGCCGATTGTGTGGTAAGGGAAGTAGGTCCTAAGGTTGGACAGGCTACCATTGTTCCGGGACATCAGATTGCAGAGATGGCTTTGGCTCGTCTCTATACCTTGACCGGTGAGAAGAAGTATCTGGATGAGGCTAAGTATCTGCTCGATTATCGTGGCAAGACTCATATCCGCAACCCATATTCTCAGAGTCAGGCTCCTATCCTGGAGCAGAAAGAGGCTGTGGGTCATGCTGTTCGTGCCGGCTATATGTATGCCGGTATTGCCGATGTGGCTGCCCTGACCAAGGATTCCGAATACATGCAGGTCATCGACCGAATCTTCGAGAACATCGTTGGCAAGAAATACTATCTTACAGGTGGTGTAGGTGCCCGCCATGCAGGTGAGGCTTTCGGTGATAACTATGAGTTGCCAAATATGACAGCCTACAACGAGACCTGTGCAGCCATCTCTATGGTTTACCTCTTCGAACGTATGTTCCTGCTTCACGGCGAGAGCAAGTATATCGACTGTTTGGAGCGTAGTCTGTATAATGGTGTCATCTCAGGTATGAGCATGGACGGAGGTCGTTTCTTCTATCCAAACCCATTGTCTAGCGATGGCAAGTATAAGTTTAATGCCGATGGCAACACCACCCGCCAGCCTTGGTTCGGATGTGCCTGCTGCCCAAGTAACTTGTGCCGTTTCATCCCTTCTGTTCCTGGCTATCTCTATGGCGTGAAGGGTAACAATATCTACGTGAATCTCTTTGCCGGCAATACATCTACCATCAAGGTGAATGGCAAGGATGTAGTTCTGGAGGAGACTACCGAGTATCCTTGGAATGGCGATATCAAGATTGCTGTGAAGAAGAGCGGTGTGAAGAATGCCAACCTCCTGGTTCGTATTCCTGGATGGGTTCGCAATCAGGTGGTGCCTAGCGATCTTTATAAGTATAGCGATGCCGAGAAGCCTGCTTATAGTGTAACCGTAAACGGCAAGGCTGTAGAGGCTGACCTCGATGCCAACAAGGGTTATCTCCCTGTCAAGAACATCAAGAAGGGCGATGTCATCCACATCCACTTCGATATGCCTGTACGTACTGTAGTTGCTAATGGCAAGGTTGCAGATGATAAGGGTAAGGTTGCCGTAGAGCGTGGACCATTGGTATATTGCGCTGAGGCTGTGGATAATCAGAATGAGCCGGTGCTCCGTGCCGTAATGGCCAAGAAGCCTGCATTCTCGCTGGTAGATAACTACAGCATCGAGAACACAGAGACTAAGGGCGCTCCAGCCTTCTCAGTAAAGGCTATCCAGACCTCTTCTCAGGTGCTCGACCAGGCTGCTGATGGCACCGTTTCTGTCAAGAACCAGAAGCTCACTCTGATTCCTTACTATGCCTGGAATCATCGTGGTGCCAACCAGATGAATGTCTGGTTCTATCAGAACTTGAATGTATTGGATAAGTAATAAGCAGTTTTATAAAATAAGAAAGCCTGGCAACCGTCATAGCCAGGCTTTCTTGTTAATATAGGTTAATCCCATTAAGAAAAACACTTCTTTTCCGTTTATGTTGTAGTTTTGAACAAATAAAACAAAAGAGAGCAAATGACAGAGAATGAATTCATCCATATCGTTCCGCAGTTGCGGCAGATAACCTTGCAGATCAGTCAAGGTTATGGTGTTGGCTGCGATGAGGCTGAGGATATCGCACAGGATGCGATGCTCAAGCTCTGGGCCATCAAGGATGATATTCAGTCTGCTGCTCATGCCAAAGGTTCGATGGGTTGCATCGCCAAGCATCTTTGCATCGACTTCTTTCGCAAGCGGAAGATGATTTCGATAGATGCTCAGCCTTTCGATAAGTCGCCTAGCCACTACGCGCCGCCCGATGTGGAAGTGGAAAACTCGGAGAATGAACAGTGGCTCCAAAAACGCCTCAAGGCGCTGCCCTCCAACCAATATCAGGTGCTTTATCTGCGACAAGTAGAGAAGAAAAGCTCTGAGGAAATAGCGCAAATCGTGGGCATCACCACAGAATCTGTATCCGTGTTGCTATCAAGGGCAAGAAAGCAGATGTTGCAGGAAATCAGAAAAAGATGTCGATAGCCCTTATATATAAATAGGTATAATCAATAAAGAAGGAAAAAATGATATGAACGAAAAAGATATACGTTTGTTGCTCAATCGGTTTATGGCTGGTGAGACTACTCTTGAAGAGGAGGCTCTGCTAGGGGAGTGGTTTCGTCAGCATCCCGATGTGAGCGATGACTTGAAGGAATATCAGCTGATGTTTGGATATTTCGATGAGGGGATGCCTCTCGACTATGAGGCAGAGAATCATGTAGAAGATGCTCATCCGAAGACTAAGGTACGAATGCGTCGCCTATGGTTGCCGATAGGTATGGCTGCATCCATCGCCCTGCTCTTTGTGATTGCCATTCCTCGGATAGGTCAACAGACAGGGCATCGGGACGATTCGAAGATGGCTCAACTCGATGGCAGTACAGTTCAGGATGATGCTGATTCTGCTGTTGTCCACGAGGAGAAATCGACAGATGCCAATCTTTCCATGCCTGAAAAGATAAAAAAGTCGGGTGATTCCGTATCTCCCAAGACAAGGAAGCACAAGCCAGGGAAATATCGTCAGCATAAGTTTACTCCAGCTCCTCCAAAGCTTTGGATAGCTCAGAATATTGCTACCGATTCTTTGTTGGCAGAGCCGGAAAAGCTTGCCGATGAGCATCTCTGTGAGATGGAGGCACAGCAGAACGAAATGTTCTTCAAACTCTATCTCATCAATGCTCTTCAGACCCAGGCGCTCAATGCCGAAGTAGCCAGTGCCTCGTTCGAAAGCGATGAGAATGTGCATGATGAGGACTATGTGAGTGGTGACCAAGAGGTTTATTAACAAGAAACAATTAAAAAGAAGAAGAATATGAAAACAATTTTTAAATTAGCATTTGTGGCTTGCCTGATGATGCTCTCTTCGGCTTGCCATGCCCAGAAGCCTATACCGGCCATCGACCAGGCTTTTGATAAATTCGTACAGGATTTGTTGCAAGACGACCTCGTTACTTCTTCCACGATGAATACCTACAATATAGGTATGATGAAGGGATTTGAGTTCGCTATTCCTGAGAGAAAGCAGAAAATGGTGGATACCTTTCAAAAGGCTTTATTGAGCAATAGTCGCCTCGCTTATATTAGTTTTACCAAGAAAGCGGGTTCTGGCAGCATTGAGACGAATCGGGTGGGATATGGCAATAACAATTCCATGACCTACGAGTTTGGTACTCACAAGGACCGCAACTATAACCTGCAGTATTTCCGCGACAGTAAGGATTCTACCATGCGATATGTTTATGCCTTGGTATGGTATCTAGGAAAGAATGATGTGGTATTGGGCAGTGTGTATAAGTTCTACTCCAAGGATCCGCAAAACTATAAGAAGCCATCCGCCAATACGAAGTCATTCTCTTATACGCAGCCATTCTCTTATACGAAACCGTCTGTTCAAAGTCTGGATTCTCTTGTCTTGCTGGGCAAGAACTTCAAGTTTAACAAGAGTTTGGCTGGCAGTTATTATTTCGATGTGACTCCTCCAAAGGATGCGGCAGAGTTTATGATGCAACTCAATACGCTTCGCGCTGCCTTTAAGAATGCCAAGGATTTATACCCTTATCTCGGAGATCGGGTAACTCGACGTACCCTCCAGACGGGTGTAGCCAACAAGATATTCAAGCTCTGTAAGGGCTATGGCAAGTTGCTGAATGCCGACGAGAAGAAATTCTGCGCTACTTCGCTGAATGAGATGAAGAAGGATACTGATGATGATTATCTGCAGAGCCTTCTGGAACTGACAGCAAATTCTTTGAGGAAGTAGTAAGCTCTGGAGGTATAAACTGAGGAAAAAGTGAAGCTCTCTCTTAAAATACCGCTTAAAGTGATATTTTGCATGTGTTTAAGGGCGGGCTACAAGTTAGCTCTCTTTTGAACACATGTTTTTTTAAAGACAGAATCATTACAAATACACCTTTCCTGTTTTATATGTGTTAAAATATCAAGACGGGAGGTTAAAAAATATAAAATATAATAAAGGAAGATATTGCCATAATAATTTATTAAGTATATTTGCAACGTATTAGATTTTAATTAAATTATTATTATGGAATTAGAGAAATTAGACAATTTGAATTTAGGAAAAGAAAACTTTTCACAAGAAGATGTTGAAGACATCCTCGGTGGAGTAGTTGAGTATGACAATTATGGTATACCTGACATATCATGTGCGGGTGGAAGTGGCTCTTGCAAAGAAAGTTGTAGAGATGGATGCAAGGAGTCTTCAAAAGATGGATTGGCTTGTAGTGATAGCTGTCGTCAGGGATGCTCGCAAGGTTGCAAGGATGCTTGTAAGGATGGTAATAAGTAATATTTTATTTCTTGACTTCTTAAAATGGATAGTTATCTGTTAAATCCTGATTATTTACTAAGGCAAGATGGGAACAGGGTAATTCTATGTTCCAAGCGTGAATTATGCTATGGTGGGGAAGAATGGTTTACTTTTATTCATCCCTTTCAAGCTATGATGCTTTCATTTTTCAATGGAGAAAATCCTTTGGAGAATGAAATTGCTAACTGTGCTCGTTTCTTCAATATACCTTTTGAGAAAATGCATAAAATCATCTTACCTTTTATAGAAAACAAGGAAATGGTTTCTCTTAGGGATAAGCAGGGACATTGCGTGCTTTTTCCTAGAGAAATATTAGTTAAAAGAACGCAAGAAGTCAACCGTCAACAGAATTATTGTGTAAGTGATTTTAAATATATAGGTACTCCTGATTATAAACAGATTCGTTTAGATTATCCTGTCTATGTCAATATGGAGCTTATTATGAAATGTTATACGGATTGCTGTTATTGTTATGCTAATCGTAAGGCATTTGGAAAAAATTGTATGCCAACCGAAAAAGTTTTAGACTTTATTCAAGAGGCTTATGATAGCGGTGTCCTAGAGATGGACATAAACGGAGGAGAAGTTCTTTTACACTCAGGAATCTATGATATTCTTAAGAAGCTTATTGAATGCCACTATTCACCACTCATATCTACAAAAATGCCTATTGGAGAAAAAGTAATAAGTAAATTGAGAAGCATAGGTATACGACGAATGCAAATTTCTTTAGACTCTGTCAATAAAGAAACTTTGCATACGATGCTTCATGTGGATATGAATTATTTAGAGCGAATAAAAGAAACTCTCTCAAATTTGCAGGATGCAAAGATTAGGACAAATATTAATATAGTTATTACAAGATACAATAAATCTTGTGATAACTTGCAGGAATTGCTCGATTTCGTAGCTCAATATAACAATATCAAGGATGTGCGGATTAATCCTTGTGGCTATTCTTTATACAAGAATAATTTTCAGGAATTAGCACTAACGGAAGAAGATGTTGTTATCTTAGAGGCATTTTTAAATAGCATTAAGCATAACTATCCAAAGTTAAAAATTAATGTTTCTGGGCAAGATGCTTCATATATGTATGAAAAGTCTTATCGTCAGCAGCATTTTTGTGATAGAGCTTTATGTACAGGAAATGTTCGCAATGCGGTATTGTTACCAACAGGAGATATTACTATTTGTGAGGAATTGTATAAACATCCCCAGTTTGTGTTGGGAAATATCAAGGATGCATCATTGCGAGATATTTGGAATTCGGATAAAGCTATGGCTCTTTATAATTTTTCTCAAAAGGTGAAATCAGAAAGCCAATGTTATATCTGTAAAGAAAGAAACTCTTGCAGACAAGGAAAGGGCGTATGTTGGAAAACAATATTGATGGCATATGGCATTGATAATTGGGACTTCCCTGACCCAAGATGCCCGAAAGCTCCAACCCCATATAATAAATTTTACTTAGAGTAATGAATAGAATATTTCTCTTAATACTTAGTTTAGTCTTCTCTGTTATCTATGTAGAAGCTCAAAGTACTTATCCTTGTGTCATAGACTCCAAGGACGGTTCACCTATTCCGTCTGTAAGCCTGTTGTTTTTGGATTCGTTACAAAATGTTACGGCTACCGGTATAACAGATGCTCATGGAATGAGCGTAATAAAAGGCAATTATAAAAAAAACAGTAAATCCCTGCATTTGAGCTGTGTGGGGTATGTAAGTCGTTCCGTCAGTCTTTTTGCCTTAAAAGACACAATTACTTTGGAGCCAACTCATGTTAATCTCGAAAAAGTCGAGGTAGTGGCTATGCGTCCATTGATTAAGCTATCTCCTGGTATGTTTACTTATGATGTGAGCAATGATTCTTCGGCACAAAACAAAAGCACCTTAGATATAATGCACAAAGTTCCGTTATTGATAGTCTCTGCCAATAACGGAATCAGTGCAGAGAACGGAAAAAGCATAGTATATGAGTTGAATGGTATGAGAGACCCTCTCCTAAAAGGGGATGTCATGACTATATTCCAAGCTTTGAAAGCTTCAAATCTGAAAAGAATTGAAGTCAATACTCAGCCTGGTTTGCAATATGGTTCAAATATCATAGTTGTAAATATTGTTACAAAAGGACATCTAGAAGGTTTGCTTGGAACTCTTTGCACAAGAGTGGCAGATGAAAGTATGTCCAATTCAATATTTGGGTTAACGAAGAATAAAAACTTAACAGTAAGTTTAAATTACCAAAACATTTGGGATTATGGACATTCACGAACAAACGAGTCTAAAGAAATCAGAGAGCAGAGTTCTCTTTTTTATCAGACAGACAGATCTCTTCATTTTGACGGATTTAAATCCAATAAGCATAGTGTAGAGTTTTCTTCCAGTTATGAAACCAATAACACAACGTTGATAAATCTCTATGGTAGAGTTATTTTGAGCAATTTCAGTAATCCACATGAAAATTCTCGTGAGGAGACTGTTACGTATCAGGAAAATGGTGCGCTTAGCTATTCTTATGTGAAAAAGAATCATAGATTGTTTAAAAATACAGAGTATGATGCGACCATAAGTTTTGAGCATAGTTTTGTCAAAAACTATGTGTTGAATGGAAAATTCTATTTAGGTTATAATTTTTACAATAGACCATATTGGCAGACCACGACTTCAACATACGAAAAAATAGATACACTTAATTTGAAAGATATGTCCTTAAATGCTTTCTATAATTATGTGGAAAAAGAGAACAGAAATTCTCCTGTCCATACTTTTGAGGCTAGTTTTTGGCATAATATAACTAAAGGTCAACGAATAACTCTAGGTGGTAAGTTGGTTTTGCGACCTCAGTATAATGAAAGAAATTTGCAAAAAACGCTGCTTGGAAATGCTCTTGGACAAAAAGAGGATGAAGAATCTTTTTATAAGCACGACCAACAAGTGGCTAATCTTTATGGATCTTATGAGATATCTTCAAGTAAAGGCAAGTTGAACGCTGGTTTGCGCTATGAGTATCAAAAAGATAAGCTGTTGCATTCTGACAGCAATCACAATCTCAGAAAGCATTTTAGTAATCTGCTCCCTTCGTTAAGTCTTGCGTATCAAAGTTCTGATAACATGTCTATGGAATTATCATATGACATGAACGTCTCACGTCCAAACATTTCTGTGTTAGATCCTTATGTTGATTATACGACTCCATTGCAGTTAACGTACGGCAATACAGATTTGAAACCAGAGAATACCAATTCTGTAGCTTTTACGATTAACCAAAGAATTAAGAGGTATACGCTCATAACCTCGTTAAGTTATGCGGCAACTGATCGCCTGATGTTAAATTATCAATATATAGATAAGAATATGTTGCATAATACAACTGGCAACATTGGTAAGAAAAATGATTTGACGTTATACAACTCTCTGTCTGGAAGACTTTCTCGAAAAGTATATGCACGGCTTATGCAATCAATGAGCTATGTGGATTACTCTGCACCCAAAATTGATTGTAAGCAACATGGTTGGATTTATTTTGTCAGAGGTTTTATGGAATATGAATTACCTAAGGGTTGTTATCTCAACATAGAGGGTAGCTATCGCTCAAAAAGCATCTTATTGCAAGGAAGGGGAGATGATAAATACTATTATAGTGTTTATCTTTCTAAATATTACTTTAACAACAAGTTAAAGTTAATGCTTTCTGCTGATAATTTTTTAAATATTCATAAGATAAATGAAACAGAAAAGGCAACAAACAATTATACTGTAAAATCGTATGACAAGCACTATAAAGCATCATTTATGTTTTCTGCAATATTAAGATTAGGGAAGCTGAAAGCACGAGTAAAGGAAACGGATAAAACAATACAACGAGACACTGATATAAAATATAACTATGATTAATGATGATTTTACACAGGTCCTGTTAGAACAAATAGGTTCTGATGTAAATATGCATAATGTATATTTACAACACGGACTATCAGGGTATTGTGCTTTTTATTTTTGGTTATCTCAAAAAGCCAAAGATGAAAGCTACGAAACCCTTGCTAAACAAATGCTTTTGAGAGTTACAGATAGTATAAAGCAACTTCCAGCCGTTGATATTGAAAATGGTATAACAGGAATTGGTTTAATCGTTCTGTGGCTTAATAATAAAGGCTTTTTAACTGGAAATGGACACTCGTTCTTCGAAACAATAGAAGCGTATTTATATAAGACTACTAATTTGGGAATAGATACCAATTCTGAAGTGATAGAGTTGCACAATCTGTTAGACGTGTTGATATTTTTAGCTGAAAGATTAGAGTTGGAGTCTATAGAAGAGTCTTATAAGCAATTTCTAAAATTATGGTCTGTTAAAATTATAGCCTATATACATCAAAGGGTAAGTACAATATTGTCTGATGAGCCATTGCTTTCCGATGCTCATTATGACTTGGCTATATTCTTATATGTTCTTTTCAAATTACACAAACTAGGAGTATATACCTATTATTTGGAACGAATATTCAATGAGATTAGAATGAGTGTTACAACAAGAATCCCCTATCTTCAACTGAATAGGGCATACTTATATTATACTCTTTGTCTGATAGGTAAGGAATTCTCTTTGGGGAATGAGTGGGTGACATATATGCAATGGCTTAAGAGCTCATTTTCTATTAACGCAATAATAGAAAATGAAATCAGAGGCAATCAATTGTTTGGGCAATTAGGATTAATCAGATTACATTTTGCGTTAAAATATTATATCAAAAATGGTATTGAAATCGAGATACCTTACGACTTGATTCTTAAAAAGATTAAGAGTTCTTCTTATTATAAGAACAGAACTAAGGTAGCCGAAGTTCCCAAAGGACTTGATGGTATACTTGGATTATATTTACTTTATATTAATATTGTTGAGTATGGAACAAAAGATTAACTTGTTGGAAATGTCTTTTCTTATTCCTGTAAGAATTGATTCTGTCGTTCGTTTAGAGAATTTACTAAAGTCCATAGAGTGCATTCTTCGAAATATTGAAACAAATATTTATGTGTTGGAAGCTGCGCCTTATAACAATGGATTGCTGGAAAGACTTTTGCCTAAGGACATTAACTATTTTTTTGTGGAAGATAGAGACCCGATATTTTATAGAACTCATTATATTAATAGTCTTATTCGCAAAACTGCTACCAAATATATAGGAATTTGGGACTCGGACATTATTCTAGACTTTCCTCAAATAGTAAAAGCATATGAAGCTTTACAGTCTAATTATAAAATAGCATTTCCTTATGATGGGCGTTTTTTTGAAACGACCTCTATTATTAGAGAATTGTATATTGCTCAAAGTGATATAAGAATTTTGCAAAAAAGTGTACCACGGATGCTACTTCCTTATGGTCATTTGGCAAATGGAGGTGCTGTCTTTATAAACAGAAATGTTTATATAAAGGCAGGTATGGAAAATGAAAACTTTTATGGTTGGGCTCCAGAAGATGTTGAAAGAAAAGAAAGATTAGAAGTCCTTGGATATGAAGTTTATCGTTCGCAAGGTCCTTTGTTTCATCTTTCTCATCCAAGAGACATCAATGGAAAATATCGTTCTGATGAGCAGAAAAGATATGGGCTTTATTTGTTGGAGCAAACAAGATATAGTTCAAAAGACGAAATCATTAATTCTATAAAAGTGCAATGACATGAAGCATGGAGTATTGATAATTTGGCATAAGAATTTCAAGCAATTAAAGGAGCTGATTCTTTCTTTTAATGATTCTTTTCATATCTACGTTCATGTAGATAGAAAGGCATTGTTGACTCAAAAAGAATTGTCTTGGCTTGACTCATGCCCTATTGTTAAAGGTGTGTATAGAAAATATAAAGTAACTTGGGGAACATTTTCTTTGTTGAAAGCAGAATTGTTTTTAATGGAGAAAGCAATTGCTGACCCAGAAATAACTTACCTTCATATGATAAGTGGACAAGACTATCCGATTAAGAGTATGGCTGAAATTCTCCAATTCTTCGAGCGGCATGAGGGAAAAGAGTTTATTCTATCAGAACGATTGCCTTATGAGAAATGGGAACATGGTACTTATGAAAGGTTCCAATATTTCAGATTGGGTATTGGCAATTTTTCCCCATGGGGGAATAAATTATCTGATTTTGTCATTTATTTGCAGAAAAAAATAGGGTTCAAAAGAAGAATCCCAGATCAATATGAGCATATTTATGGAGGTTCCAACTGGTTTTCCATTACGAAGCAGTGTGCTGAATATATAGTGTCACAAAAGAATAAAAGTTTTTATCGTAGACTTAAGTATACTTTTGCTCCAGAAGAAAGTTTCTTTGCAACAATTGTGATGAATTCTTCTATTGCCAAAAATGTAATAGATGACAACTTAAGATATATTGATTGGAGAGGAACGAAGGATGGTCATCCTAATGTTCTTGATCAATCAAATTGGTTTGGTATTATTACGAGCGATGCTATTTTCTGTAGAAAAATAGATGGAATTGAATCTGTACAAGTCAAAGATAACATTAAAAAATACCTACTTTGTGATGAGCGTGCCAACATTGATACTCAAAATGGTGCTTGGCGAACAAAATCAATAGTAGGATATGTTTTCGACAAGAGTTTAGCAAGGGAGCTATTAAGTTTATTATCTTTATTAAAAGTTAGAGATGTGGCAGATTTTGGATGTGGCCCAGGATGGTATACTTATCTTCTATATAAACAAGGTTATAAAGTGAATGGTTATGATGGAAATCCTCATGTAAAAGAGATGTCTTCGTTACTTTTTAATGATGGCTTCTATTGCCAATATGCTGATTTTACGCTTCCTATAAGTGTAAAAGAACCTTTTGAACTTATTCTTTGTTTGGAAGTAGGTGAACATATTCCGCAAATATATGAAGATGTATTTATACAGAATTTAGTGAATAATTCTAAGAAATATATATTGTTAAGTTGGGCTATTCCTAATCAAAAAGGATGGGGGCACGTCAACTGCCACACAAATGAGTATGTCATAGAACGAATGAGGAAGTATGGATATCATTATAATTTATCAACTTCTGCTATTTTAAGAAAGGCTGCTTCTTTGTTTTGGTTTAAAGATACAATTATGTTTTTTGAAAGGCATTGATTCGTTTGTTGTACGAAGATGTACTGTAGCTCTTGTCAAGATGAAGAAGGATACTGATGATGATTATCTGCAGAGCCTTCTGGAACTTACAGCCAATTCTTTGAGAAAGTAGTAAGCTCTTGATGTATAAGCTTTGGAAAATGTGAAATTCTCTCTCAAAATATCGCTTTTAAGCGATATTTCCTCTAAAATTATCATTTTCTAGACTTCGGTCTTGTTATAATTTCGTAACTTTGTACGCAAAAAGTAAACGATATGACTAAGAAATTGATAATGATATTAGGCTTGGTGCTTTCATCCATGTTGATGAAAGCCCAGGCTTTTTTTGTGCCTTTCCCGAAGGCTGGTGACAAGTATTGGCAGAAGCAGGTGCCGGTGGCGATGCGCAACGACTATATCCGGTTGGGCAATCTCTATCAGAAGAAATCTTGGAATGCCATCCCTGCTGAAACTTTTGCCGAGTTCCGAACCAATGGTAACCGTACCCGATACGAGGAAGCTAGCTTTGGTGTCAGAAAACAGTTTGTCTGTCTGGTGATGGCAGAAATCATGCAGGGTAGGGGACGGTTTCTGCCTTCCATCCGCAAGGGCTTACATTATTTTATAGAGAAGGAACCATGGTGGGGAATCCCGGCACATTATCCGAAAGACCATCCTGAAAAGGATATCCAGCCGGTTGATCTCTTCAATGCAGAGACGGCAGGCATGCTTGCCTGGACCCTCTATATGCTGGAAGATGAAATCAACAGGAAGGAAAAGGGACTCTGTGATCAGGTGAGAAGCGAGATAGAACGCCGATTCCTGCAGCCGGTGTTGAACCAGTCGCAGGGCTGGAAGAACAATGCCAACAACTGGAATACCTGGATTACGAGCAACTGGTTGGAAACTGTTTTGATTTGCGAATCTGATGCCAAGCAGCGAGATGCAGCCTTCAAGGGAGTGCAGCAATGTCTGCGAACCTTTATGAAGGGTTATCCCGATGATGGCGGTTGCGAGGAAGGCGTCAGCTATTGGGACTGTGCCGGAGCCTCGTTCTTCGAATCGCTCTATTTCATGCAGTTTGCTCCCAAGCAGGCGGTTCTGACATTGAATGAAGCTCAGAAGAAGAAGGTGGAGAACATGGGTAGGTTCATCACTACGATGTATATCAACGACCTTACTTTCGTGAATTTCTCGGATGCCCAGGCTCAGAATGTTCCGAATATCAACATCCTCTTTCCTTATGGAGCCTATCTCCAGAACCTGCAGATGATGCAGCTGGCAGCTTATGTGGGCAAGAAATATCAATATACCCTCAAGCCTACAACGCTCTTCCTGAAATCGGGCAACTATCCGAAGCTGGGCAGGGAACTGATGCTCCTCTCCATGTTGCCGAAGTATCAGGCTACAGCTGCTGTGGAGCCAAAGACGGAAGATGCCTATCTGGAAAACTCCCAGATTATGGTGGCGAGCAACAAGAACTGGTTTGTGGCGGCGAAAGGCGGTAACAATGCCGAGAGCCATAACCATAACGACATCGGTAACTTCATCGTTTATCACAACAATCAGCCGGTGGTCATCGACCTGGGGCGTGATACCTATACCTCCAAGTCGTTCAGCAACCAGCGTTTCGAGCTGATGAACTGCCGTTCGGCTTATCACAACGTTCCCATCATCAATGGCTTGGAGCAGAAGGATGGCAGGAAATATCGTGCCGAGAAAGTGAGCCATGTATTCAGCGAGGGCATCTCTTCTCTTACCCTGAATCTCGAAAAGGCATATACCGAGGCGGCGCATGTGGATAAGTGGCAGCGTACCATCGCCCTGGATAGGGAATACAACTGGGTAGAAGTAACCGAACAGTACAAGCTCGATTCCCTGCAGATAGAGAAAGATAGATTGAATGGTCAGGTATTCGATAACCAGATTATCCTGATGGCGTATGGCAAGCCAGTGGTTCAGAAGGCAGGCAGAATCCTCCTTCAGGGCGGTATGGTTCGTCTGGAATATGATGCGCAGTATCTCTCGGCATCTGTAGAAAAGGTGCAGATGACGGATGGCATCATGAAGACACAGTGGAAGGATAACATTTATCGCATCATTCTGCGATTGAACGATAATTATCCGATGGCAAAAGTGAAATACCGGTTCGTAGGAACGAGATAAGAATAAAGCCTTCTATCGTCAGATTGCCGTTGCAATCGATGATAGAAGGCTTCTTATTTAATAACTAAAAATTAATCCCATTCAGGATTCTGCTTCAAGACACCCTGTGACAAGTCGATTTCCTTCAGAGGAATAGCCCACAGGTAATCGCGGTTAGGATTGAACTTGCGAGTCTCTATCAGAATCTTCTTTCCGTCAGGATCGATGCCATAAACAGGCTTGGTAACATCCTTCTCCGTAGTTCTGTAGCTGCGGGTATCGAAGAGATGGATTCCCTCGAATGCCAATTCCAGACGGCGCTCCAGGCGGATGGCATCGCGCATCTGATCCTTGCTGAGACCCTCTTTCAAACCAGGAAGGTTCACACGCTGGCGAATCTGGTTCACTGCATCATAAACCTTGGCATCCGGAGCTGAAAGGTTCTCATTGCGAGCCTCGGCATAAGTGAGCAGCACCTCAGCATAGCGGATGTAGATGAAGTTGGTCCAGTCGTAATTTTGGATTCCATAGTTGTCTGGATTGATGTACTTGCGCATGCAGTATCCGGTACGGGTATGGCTGCCGTCACCCATATACTTATTGTTAAAGGTCATCGGACCGCAGGTGGTTCCTGGCCAGAAGATAGAGTAAGCCAATCGTGGATCGCGGTTCTCGAATGGCTTGGCTGGGTTGTAGAGTGGAGACTCTGCGATAGACTTGCCATCGGTACATGGATAAGCATCCACCATATCCTGGGTAGGTGACAAAGCCTCCCAACCACCAAAGTCAACTGGTGAGAAGAACAGACCAATCACGCTACCCTCGTTGCCATTCTTAGGATTCTCGACATACTCGCGGTCGAAGAGAATCTCGTTGCAGGTTTCTGCTATAGGCTGGAACAGGTCGCCGTAGTTAGGGTACAGACCAAACTTACCGGTCTGCATCACCTGCTCAGCAGCAGCTTCAGCCACATCATACTTGTGGTTGTAGAAAGCCATACGGGCCTTCAGGGCGTAGCAAGCACCGGCACTAGCCTTACCATGGTCGGCAGCAGTACGGATTTCCGGCAGGTTAGGAGCCGCCTTATCCAGCAGTTTCACTACATATTCGTAGGTCTCTTCAGCAGAACTGCGGGCTGGAAGTGGCTCGTTCAACTGCAGCGGATGATCCAGGATAGGCACGCCGCCCATATACTTCCACAGGTTGTGGTAAGCGAAAGCCTCAAGGAACTGCACCTCGGCAGTGAGCTGCGCCTTTGCCTTCTCGTTCATAGAAACTTCTCCGATGTGCTCGTAGAATATCTGGCAGCGGCGGATGGTCTCGTAAGCTGCCTGCCAGAGCTGCAGGAAGTGAGGGTTGCTCGATACGGCTGTACCGGCTGACAAGACTCCCTGCTCAGCACCTACGTGAACCGGGATGGCATTGTCTGTATAGCAGTCGGTCATGATAGTATGGTTCTCCGGCTCTATCAGATAGAGGTAGATACCTGTTGCATATTTGTTTGCATCATCCGCAGTCTTCCAGAAAGATACGTCAGACAGCTGGTCTTTTGGGTTTCTCTCCAGGAAGCTATCGTTGCAAGAACTCAATCCCAGACCGCAGGCAAGGATCAGTCCACTCAAAAAATGATATTTCAATTTCATAATCTACTCGTTTTTAAAAGGTTACATTAACTCCGAATGAATAATTTCTTGTAAGAGGATAGTAGTTACCTGATACAGCCTCTGGATCTACGCCGTCGAAGCTGGTGATGGTAAACAGGTTGTCGATACTACTGTATATTCTCAATCGGCTAATGCCATATTTAGATGTCAGCTGCTTAGGAAGGGTATAACCTACCTGCAGGTTTCTCAACTTGGCATAAGATGCATCCTGAACCCAGAAGCTGGAAGTTACTCGGTTCTGAGAATCCTTCATTGACAAGCGTGGGTAAGCGGCATTCGGATTAGGATTGCTCTCGGTCCAGCGGTTCATGTGAATATCGGTCACCTTACCGCCATTGTAGAATGCATATCTGATTTCTGGCACTGGCATACCCTTTACGTCGGCTGCACCCTGGAGCAAGGCACTCATATCGAAGTCCTTGTACTGAACAGAGAAGTTCAGACCGAAGTTGATCTTTGGGAAGTAAGAACCCAATACCTTACGGTCGCGGCTATCTACTGAGCCGGAATTGTCCAGGTCACGATACTTCAAATCACCAGGCTTTGGAGCTCCGGTAGCCTGAGAAACATGATTCTTCACGTCGGCTTCATCCTTGAAGATGCCATCGCATACGTAGCCATAGTAAGCCCACAAAGGGTCGCCTACCGACTGTCCTGGAGTGTCACCACCCTTCAGGTCGAGGATCTTGGTAGATACACGGCTGAAGTTGGCGCCTACATTGTAAGTCCAGTCACCGATGCGGTTGTTATGACCCACCTGCACCTCGAAACCGGAGTTGCGAACCTTTCCGGCATTCTGCATAGGAGCACCTACACCCAGTGTATAAGGGATAGGCAACTTCAGGAGAATGTCGCGGGTTTCCTTATGGAAATAGTCGAAGCCGAAGGTGAGCTTGTTGCCCAGGAAGGTAGCGTCGATACCGAAGTCGTACTGGCTGGTCTTCTCCCAGGTCAAGTTTCTGTTAGCCAGCGTGCTGGAGATGGAAATACCTGGATACAGGGTGTTGCCGAAGCTGTAGTCGTAACCATACTCGTAGGTAGTCTGGTAAGGATAGTTGGAACTAACGGTATCCTGGTTACCCAGAAGACCCCATGAACCGCGGAGCTTCAGGTTATCTACCCAAGAAACATTAAACCAGGATTCCTCTGAGATTCTCCATCCTACAGAGAATGATGGGAAGGCACCGAAGCGCTTGTTCTTTGGGAAACGGGAAGTTCCGTCATAGCGAAGGTTTGCCTCGAACAGGTAACGGTCATCGTATGAATAGTTCAGACGGCCGAATACGGAACGCAGAGAGTATTCTGTCTCTGTACCGTAAGTGGTCTGAGTGGTCACCTCACCGGCATTGATCTGATCGAGTGTATTTGAGTTAGGCAGGTTCTTTCGTGATGCCTGCAGGTAGCGCATCTGGTTGTAAATCTGAGAGTAACCCAGCAATGCGCCTACGGTATGCTTACCGAAGGTCTTGTTGTAGTCCAGGTATGCCTGGAGGTTCAGTTCCACCTTCTTGGCGTCATACTCTGTCAGCTGGTTCTGGGTTGTCTTGACAGGAGTATCAGAATCTGCTGTGTAGAAACTCTGGGTATATAAATGGGTAGGATTATCCAGCAGGTTGAATGTGGTGGCAGCAATACCACGCAATTTCAAACCGTCGATGATGTCGAGATCCATTCCCAGGCTACCCTGGAAGTTGTTGTTGATCTGCTTGCTGGTTCCGCCGTTTCGGGCAGAAGCTACAGAGTTATGCTCGTTCTTGAACAGGGCATAGTTGCCGTTCTTGAACTGGATAGGAGTTACCGGAGTCTCGCGGAATGCGTAGTGCATCAGGTTGTCGATGCCTTCTGCTGGAGCAGTCATCACGCTGCGATATACTGCCATGTTGGTAGTAACCTTCAGGCGCTTGTTGATGTAAGCCTCCAGGTTGGCACGTACATTGAACTTGTTGTAGTTGGTATTCTCTATCAAACCGTCCTTGTCGTGGTAGTTGAAAGCCAGAGAGTAGGTAATCTTGTCGCTACCGCCCTTGATGCTCAGGTGATGGTTGTGGAAGAGTCCGTTCTCGCTCAGCAAGGTACCCAACCAGTCGGAGTTGGCATAATGATCCGGGTCAGAACCATCCTTGAATTTCTTCAGGGCTTCCTGACTGTAAGGCTCGTTCAATCCGTCGTTTCTGTATGCTTCGTTCATCAGGGTAGCATAGTCGTATGAATCGAGGAACTTAGGCATTCGGGTTGCACTCTGCCAACCTACGTATCCGTCGTAGGAAACGATGGCACGGCCACGTGAACCCTTCTTGGTGGTAATCAGAATCACACCGTTTGCAGCACGCACACCATAGATGGCAGAAGCCGCTGCATCCTTCAGGATAGAGATGTTCTCGATATCGTTAGGATCCACGCTGCTCATGGTAGATTCCACACCGTCGATGACAACCATTGCACTGGCGTTACCCATGGTTCCGAGACCACGTACACGCAGCAGACCGCCGTCGGCACCTGGCTGACCGCTGTTCTGGATAACGGTAACACCCGGCATCTGACCAGCCAGCATGTTGGTTACGTTGGCACTGGTACGGTTGATCAGCTTATCTGATGAAATGGTGGCAATGGCACCTGTGAGGTTTACTTTCTTCTGGGTACCATAACCTACAACTACGATTTCTTCGATAGCTTCGGTATCTTCCTTCAGTTCGATGTTGTACTCATTGGTAGAGCCTACGGTTACCAGGATGTCTTTGAAACCGACATAGGAAATCTTGAGTTTTGCACCTGGGCGTGCATTCAGAGTGAAATGACCGTCCAGATTGGTGATGGCAGCATTGGTTGTACCCACTTCGAGCACGGTTGCACCAATCACAGGCACACCATGGCTATCGGTTATGGTACCTGTAATCTGCTTGCCTTTCTGCTGGGTAGCCTGTTCTGTTGCATTAGATGCATTTGAAGGCATAGGAAAAGCGATTCCACCCAAAAAGAACATACACGCACACAGAGAATAGCTTCTGAGAAGCCTTAAATTCTCCTTCTGTTTTTTCTTCTCGTTCTTCATATCATAAAGTTTAGAGTTTTTAGAGCCCCTTTTTATTAGGACTGCAAAATTGTTATATTATAGATAGGTAAAATTTGAACCAGTGAGGGCTGATCATGCCAAGTCGTTTAGAGATGTAGGTCTGTCCTTCGTGGTTTTAAATTACGTTTAAGTGGGCGCAAATATACACAAAACTTTCGTTCTTTTTGCATTTTTATGTAGAAAATGTCTTTGAACAGACTACATTTAACGTTTTGTAACATCAAATGTCAAGGAAACCCACCGCGAATCAGCATCCGCAGTGTTGTCGCTCATTAAAACTTATATATAGGCAAAACCTTGACCTTATATCCATTTTTCTCAATTACTCTTTCCTCATTCATCGTAACAATAGTCAAATTAGAGCATTTGAGTTCCCCCGCACATTCTATGATGCTATCTACCTCCCTCTTGAGTGTTCGTTCGGAAGAGAGATCATAACATACTTGTATAAGACTTTCTACATGAGCCCCCTGCCTTGTAACAAAATCAGTCTCCTTGTCATTACGGGAGCGATAATAGAAAAGTGATGTCTCTGCATGATATCCTCTGCGAACCAACTCTATAAAAACCTGATTCTCCAATAGTCTGCCTAAGTTCTCACTCACATTAAAAGCCTTGGCTTCTACAAAACCATTGTCAACTACATAAACTTTCTGTGGAGCTTTCTTCATCACTTTCAACTTGTTGTTGTAACGTGGCAGATAATACAAGAGATAGGGTTCTCTTAAATATCCCATAAACTTCTTGGTGGTTGCTACGCTTGAAAATCCCAGCGCTTCTGCCAGCTCGTTGGCACTGAAAGGATTGCAGAAGTTAGAAACCAGATACATGGCCAGGTTGTTCAAATCCTCCACATTGCGTACTTTATGGCGCTTGGCAATGTCTTTCCAAATGATGGAATCAAAGAGTGTGGAGAGATAGTTTTGGGTCAGACTTCTTGCTGCTACTGTCTCTGGATAGCCACCATGGTGCAGATAGTCTGCTATAAGCGAGAGGTCTGATGCGCTATCTTTCATTTCCGATACTTCCGAAAGATTCCTGTGATTCCAGATAAAGAATTCAGAAAGACTGAAAGGCAGCATCTCTATCTGGATATATCTGCCTGTGAGTAACGTTGCCATTTCGCTACTTAGCAATTTGGCGTTGCTTCCCGTAATAACCATGTTGATTCCCATGCGGTAAAGCTTGGATACCCATAAATCCCAATCATCCAGATTTTGAACCTCATCAAGCAGAAGATATTCAAAGTCGGGATAAACGGCACGTAGTGTTTCCCAAACCAAATCATCGTCCCATGCACTCAGGAGTTTGCCGTCATCAAAATTCAGATAGGCAAAGTTCCTGCTTTTCAGCATCAGTAAAGCCTCGGTCGATTTTCCTGTTCTTCTAGGACCCGTTATCAACTTGATTTGCTTACTTGCCAACAGTTCATCCACATCATATTGGGTATGACGTGTAAGGTAAGGACGGGAAAGCAGAATATCCCGTTCCTTTTTCTGGTTATTGATAATTGTTCTCATTTCTCTTCTGATGAATTGATTAAACCGAGGCAAAGATACAAAAAAATATTCAATATATCATTTGTATTGAATAAAAAAGTACTGATTTTATTCAATACGATGGATAAAATGAATAAAA
>ERZ773227.724-NODE-724-length-28899-cov-3.962835_pt1 | contig 28899 bp, 22 predicted proteins | sample MGYA00580525_ERZ773227 | MGnify/ENA primary metagenome ERZ773227 (study PRJEB29015, sample SAMEA2737782) | human gut metagenome | biome: human gut; feature: human-associated habitat; material: faeces | place: China | collected 2012 ... | reverse complement strand
TACCTCAAACTTTTCGAACCGACGGATCGGCGAAAAATATCCGGCGAAGGCCGAAGCTGCAATTGTGCGGCGCTGCCATAAATTGACCCGCTGCAGGGAACCCTGCAGCGGGCTTTTGTTATTTACGCGTTATGGGGACTCAGTTCGCGTAGGCACGCCAGAGGAACGTCACGGCGTGAGCACGCTGGCAGAGCGTATCCGGCTCAAAGTGCGTCTCATCCATGCCCTTGACAATGCCGTTCTCTACGCCCCAGGCAACTGCCTGCGCATAGTAGGCATTGGCCGGGACATCGGCAAACGTCGTGCCGCTTGCCTGCGGCATGCCTTTCGCGCGCCACAGGAACGTCAGCGCATGCGCGCGGCTGCAGGCCGTATCCGGCTCAAAGTGCGTCTCATCCATGCCCTTGACGATGCCGTTCTCGACACCCCATAGGACTGCGTCATAGTAGTAGGCAGAGGCATCGACATCAACGAACGGATTGGTCGTCGTCTTCGGCTGCGGCATACCGTTTGCACGCCACAGGAACGTCAGCGCCTGCGCACGGGTGCAGACCGTCTCCGGCTCGAAGTGCGTCTCATCCATGCCCTTGACGACGCCGTTTTCCACGCCCCAGAGAACCGCGTCATAGAAGTAGTCCTTCTCGGCCACGTCGACAAACGGATTGCGGATGCGCCAGCCCGCGTAGACCGTCGTGTCGGCCTCGAGCGTCAAGCTTGTGATGGGCTGCGTCAGCGCGGCGTCGAGATACCAGCCGGTGAAGTCATAGCCCTCGCGCTCCGTCACATAGGCGCTCAGGTCCAGGGCAGTACCGACGGGCAGCTCCACGCGCTCCACAACGGAACCGCCGTTGGAGACAAAGGTCAGGACGGCATTGTGCACCGTCTCGATGGTGAATTCCACCCTTGTTTCCGCACTGACACAGTTGCCGCGGACGGCGACGGCGCGCACGACGGCGGACTGCTCCAGCGTGAACGGGCCGGTATAGAGCGTGCCGTTCAGAGGATCGGAGCCGTCAAGCGTGTAGTAGATCGCAGCGTCGGCAGAGGCCGCCGTGATGGTCACGGTCTGCGCCTCGGCGTAGCTGCCGCCGTCCGGCGTGATGACCGGTGCCTCGGGCGCCTGCGGGTCAAGCTCGAGCGCCGGAGCGTTCTTCTGCCGGACCTCGCCGTCCAGGATCCAGCTGTCCACCGTCAGGCTGCCGTCCGCACGCAGCTTGATGCTGTAGCGGGTGACGCCGTCCTGCAGGGCGGAACGCAGCTCGTGGTCCTCGCACTGGTTTTCGTTGAGCAGGTCGCGGAACGTCTCGCTGCGCAGCTCCGCGCCGGTCATGGCGGCCGTGTTGCGCACAACGCCGGTCGAGCCCATGGTCACGTTCGTGCCGATGTCCTTAGCAGGCGTCACGACGCTGTTGCCGCTGCGCTGCTCCTGCTCGCTGTTGAAGTAGCCGTAATTCACGGTGCCGATGGCCGTGTTGCGGCCCGCGATGCCGCCGATGTCGCCCGTGGCGTTCTTCGACGTGAGCTTCATGTCGGAATAGTTGTTGCCCGCAACACCCGCCTGCATACCGGCGATGCCGCCGATGGTCGCAGCGTTCACGCCTGCATCGGCATAGATGCTGCCCATGGCGTAGCTGTTGGCCAGGATCGAGAAGCCGTCCAGACCGACGATGCCGCCTGCCAGCGCACTGCCGCTGACGGAGACCGTCGTCAGGTCGACATGGGCGCTGCAGTTCAGGATCACGCTGTCATAGCTCTGACCCACGATACCGCCGACCGTGCTCCAGTCCTTGGAGGACGCGGAGACCGTGCCGGAGACGGCGCAGTTCGTGATGAGCGCGCCTGCGCCGGTCTCGGACTTATCCATAACACCGGCGACGATGCCCGCATAGATGCGGACGCTGTCCGTGCGCTTGATATTGATCTGTGCATTTTCGATGGCGACGTTGCGGATGATCGCGCCGTCGGCATAGGCGAACAGACCGGCTGCGACATAGTCCGCAGGCGTCTCCTCCGTGCCGATGCGCAGGCCGAGGATCTTGTGGTTCTGTCCGTCGAAAATACCGCTGAAACAGTGCGCTCCGGCATTGCCTGCCGGGACCCATTTGCGGCCCGCGAGATCGATATCCGCCGTCAGGACGATGTATTCCCCGGCAAAATGCTCTTCCTCATTCACGGCTGCCGCAAAGGCACGCAGCTGATCGGCCGTTGCGATGCGGTACGGGTCGGCCTTCGTGCCGCTGCCGCCGTCGAAGATCGCGGTGGGATCGGCAGGATCATAGGTCGAGGTATCGCCGAGCAGGGCGCGGTTCAGGGCGACCTTCAGCGCGGACTTCAGGGTGCTGTCGTCCGCCGTGTCGCTGTCGGCGCGTTCGACTGTCTGGCTGCTGACCACGGCGGCGAGGATCTCCTCGGCATGGTCGGCGTCGAAGTCCTTCGGGGTGACGATCTCGGCGGAGACGATCTTGCCGTCCTTCACGACGATGCGGACAATGACATGCTCCGCCTCATCGCGGCCGTAGTACACGCCGTCCTGATAGGCATATTCGGGCGTCGGGTCCGGCTTTTCCACGGGAACATAGGTGATGCCCGCCGCGCCGCCGCGCGGGACCGCCTTGCCGTCGACGACCGTCCAGCGCAGGAGCGGGACCGTCAGCTCGGCCGGGTCGACCGGGAATGCGGCAAAGTTCTCATTCAGGGCCGCGGCCAGAGCGGCAGGCTCCAGCGTCATGGCCGTGACATTGTAGATAAACGCACCGTCAAGCAGATCGCCGTCCTCGTTGTAGCCGGACGGAACGACCGTGCCGAAGGCGACCGGTGGATCGAGACGCTGATCCTCGATGGTCAGGGCCGCATTCTCTGCATAGTAGCTGTCATAGCTCTCGCTGATGGCCGTGGCCATGCCGCCGAGCGCGCCGACAAACTTCGTCCACGTCTTGGACGTCAGCGTGCAGTCGCTGTAGCAGTTCACAAGCGTACCGGCCTGGCAGCCTGCGATGCCGCCGAGGTAGCTCACGCCGCTGTCGTCCACGGTGCGGTCCGTGGCCGCGGTCGGCGTGCCGGTCGCATAGGAGTTTGCGATGATGCCGAAGGCGTTCATGGCCGTGATGCCGCCCGCCTCGGCGTTCGCCGTCTTGCAGTAGGCGTCGAGCGTGACATCCGCGCCGCAGTTGTAGATCTCGCTGCGCTGGCTGTAGCCGATGAGGCCGCCCGCAAAGCTGCTGTTTGCAAAGCTGCCGTTTTCGGTGCGGACCTGCACCGTGCCCGCCGCATAACAGCGGTCGATGAGCGCAAGGTCGCTGCAGCCTGCCAGCAGACCGGCAGACACCGTCTGCTCGCCCGTGACATAGATGCTGCCCTCCACGCGGAGGTCCTCGACGGAAGCACCGTCCATCAGGGCCGCAAACAGGCCGTAGTACGTCTTCGTCGTGTCGGTCACAGGCGCGCTCGCTGTGCCGATGCTCATGCCGGAAATGGTGTGGCCACGGCCGTCAAAATGGCCGCGGAAGGCCTGCACACCTCTGTCCGTGTGGCCGATGGGGGCCCACTCTGCGCCGGTCAGGTCGAGATCGGCCGCCAGAGCGATGTAGGCTCCGTCAAAGTCGCTCTTCGCAAAGAACGCGCGGAAGGCCTGCAGCTGGGCAAGCGTGCGGATGATCCACGGATCCTCCTCCGTGCCGTCACCGCTGTCAAAGAAGTCCGGCGTCGGGATCTCGGTATCCTCATAGACTCTGGCGCTCAGGACCGTCTTGCCGTCCTCATTGCGCTCCCAGGCATACCATGCCGCCGGGCGCAGCGCAGCCAGCTTCTCTGCGGTAAAGCCGACATCCTCGCCGGTCAGCCAGCGGTCGGTGCGGCCGAGGCCCGCAGTCGAGAGGCCCTCGTTCATGGTGTCTGCAAACGTCTTCGCGCCGGTGTCGGCAGCAGAGACATTCTCCAGCCGGACCGTGTCGCCCATGGCGCCCGCGGCAGCCGTCTCGATCTGCGTGCCGTTGGCAGTCACAACGGAGGCCGTCTCATAGCGGCAGCCGACGACCACGCCGTTCAGCGCGCGGCTTGCGGAAATTTTACCGGCCAGCATACCGGCAGCGGGCGTCGCCACATCCATGGCGTTGATCAGCTCGATGTTGCCGGAGGCATAGCAGTTGTGCAGCAGGCCGGTCGCCTGGCCGATCAGGCCGCCGGCAGCGCCGCTGATGGTGCTGGTGAGCGTGTAGCCGTTGTGGGAGATCACATTGCCCAGCGCGGCGCAGTTTGCCAGCATGGCGCCGTTGCTGTTGATGGCAGTGATGCCGCCAACGCAGGTCAGGCCGCTCTTAGAGATGGCGGAGACCGTCACATCGGTCCAGCTGTTCGTGATGACGCCGTTCATGGCCTGCGCGCCGAGGATGCCGCCGGTGTAGGCCCAGTTTTCCGCTGTCAGGGAGATGGCGGAGCCGGTGACGGAGCAGTTGTCGATACGGACGCCCGAGCCAATGCTCAGGGAACCGCCCGCGATGCCGCCGACGAACGGACGCGTCCACTGGCCCACTGCGGAGCCGTAGATGCTCACGCCGGTCAGGTGCAGATTGCGGACCCGTGCATCGTTTGCCAGAATGTCAAAGAAGCCGAGCGGCGAATCCGAGGCGTCGACCGGGGCGGACTGCGAGCCGATGGTCATGCCGGAGACCGTGTGGCCCTGACCGTCGAACGTACCGGCGAAGGAATGGATCGGCGTCCAGTCGCCGTTCAGGGGGATGTCGGCATCCAGCGCGACATACTGACCGGCATAGGTCTCGCCGTCCGCCGTCGTCGCTGCGAAGGCGCGCAGCTGCGCCTCGGTACGGATGAGGAACGGAGCGGTCTCGGAGCCGTCGCCGCCTGCGAACACCGCATCATCCAGCGAACCGCCGAGGACGACCTTGCCGTCCGCGAGGCCCCAGCTCTGCCAGGCAGCCGGGCGCATGGCCGCAAGGCCCTCGGCCGTGTAGGAGGTGAACGTGCCGCTGCTCGTCAGGTAAGCATCCGTCTCGGCAAGGCCGCTTTCGGAGATGCCGTCGTTCAGGGCCGCGGCAAAGGCCGCATCCGTGACGCTGTCGTGCGCGGTGATCTTGTTGTAGTCAAAATACCACGAGGCGGGGATGGAGCCGGTCGCCTTGGCCGTCTGCGTCTCGCCGTTGCAGTGCAGGACTGCGCCATTGAAATAGTGGCCGGAGACGACCACACCGCCGCTCTGCTCGCCGATGAGGCAGCCGAGATAGACGTTCTTGACGCTCTCGGCAGAATCCTGCAGGGAGACATTGCCGGAGGCGTAGCAGTTGTGGGTCAGATAGGCCGAGGAGCCCAGCAGGCCGCCCGCGCGGCACCAGTTGTATTCCGCACTGACGCCCGTGACCGAGACATCGCCCAGCGCGGCCGCATTGGCGATCATGCTGCTGCCGCCGATGGTGGCGACAAGGCCGCCCGCGCAGGCGGGAGAATTGGCAGAGACTGCGGTGACGGCAATATCCGTCCAGCAGTTCGTCACAACGTTTTCGCGGTCGAGACGACCGGCAAGGCCGCCCGCATAGGCAAACGTGCCGGAGGCAGCGGAGATCGTGCTGCCCGTGACGGAGCAGTTGTCGATGCGCACATTGCTGCCCGCCGTGCCCGCGCCGCCGACGAGGCCGCCGGCATAGATTCGGTCATCCAGCGCCGCGCCGGAGCGCTGCACATAGATGGAGGCGTTCGTCAGGTGCAGGTCATGCACTCTGGCCGTGTTGGCCAGCACATCGAAGAAGCCCGCAGAAACCAGCTTGGAGGGCGCATCGGCCGTGCCGATGGTCATGCCGGAGACCGTGTGATCACCGCCGTCGAACGTGCCGCCGAAGCTGTGGACCGGCGTCCACTCGCCGTTCAGGGCGATATCGGCCGTCAGGACGAAGCAGACGTTCGTCGTCACGAGCTTCCCGGCCTGCGTGGCCTCGGCAAAGGCGCGCAGCTGCGCTTCCGTCGCGATCTGATAGGGATCGCCGACCGAGCCGTCGCCGCCTGCGAAGTAATCCGGCTCTTCCGGCGTGACGGAGCCGCCCGCCGTGGGCAGCAGCGCGCCGTCCGCATTGCGCTCCCATGCGCACCAGCCGTTTTCCGTCATGCTCAGCAGGCTGTCGAGCGTGATGTCGCCGGTCAGCAGGGATTCGGACTTGAAGTAGGCCTGCCCCTTTGCCAGCTCCTCCGGCGTCAGGGCTGCGGTGAGCCTGGTCAGCAGGGTCTCGGAGGCGATCTCAGCGGCCGTCAGACCCTCGCAGTGGTCGTTGTCGCTCTCACTGTAGTTCAGCACGTCGTAGCCGACTGCCAGCGGAGTCGAGACCTCGCCGTCATAATAGGTCTGCTTCTCTTCCTTGTTGAAATAGCAGTTGTAAGCCGCAGACAGAGCCGAGGGAGAGCCGACAACGCCGCCGATCGGCACGTCCGCACCGTCCTCAGAGGACATGGCGTCCATATGGATGCGGCTGGAGGAATAGCTGGCATAGACCGCGCCGGAGCTGTAGCCCACAACGCCGCCCGCGCCGTACATCATGGAGGTGTTGCCGTAGTTTGCCACGGAGCCGAGGGCCGCGCAGTTCACAACGGCGGAGTTGTTGCCGGTATCTCCGACGATGCCGCCGACAAAGCTGTCAGAGCTGCCCTTGGCATAGACGACAACGTTCGTCCAGCTGTTGCAGATGAGGCTCTTGATGCCGATGCTGCCGATGAGGCCGCCGACGTAGGAATAATAGGGAGAAGTCGTATCGCTGTAGATCGTGCCGGTCGCCCAGCAGCTCTCGACGATGCTGTTCTCGCTGATCCCGGCCGCCAGAAGGCCGACGCTCGGGTCCGTCGTGGTCTTGTTGTAGATCGCGGCGTTGATAACGCCGACGTTGCGGATGGCAGCGCCCTTGCCTACCGACCCGAAGAGGCCTGCCTCCGTATAGGAAGCCTTCTCGCTCTCCGAGCCGATGGTCATGCCGGTGATCGTATGATAGTTGCCGTTGAAGCTGCCGTTGAACGAGCCCGTCGCGCCGATGGGCGTCCACGCAGTCCCGGTCAGGTCCAGATCGGCATCCAGACTGATGTACTGGCCCTCATAGCCCGTTCCGCCGTTGACGGCTGCGGCAAAGGCCTGCAGCTGCGCGGCCGTGCGGATGAGATACGGGTCGCTCTTCGTGCCGCTGCCGGACGCGAAGACCGGAGTCTCCTTCGATTCGGCCTGACGGAACACGTCCTTCGCAGCTTCCTTGATGGCATTGCTGCTCAGGGTCGCGCCGGTCACGGCGTCGAGCTTTTCGACCTGCTCCGGGGTCTGCAGACCGACGAGCCGGTCAAGAAGCACCTTGGCCTTTTCCCAATAGCGGGCAGTTTCCGAATGGGTCACATTGTCCACGCTCGCGATCGCGCCGTTCGTCAGCGTGAGCGTCAGCGCCACAGACCCGTTGCGGCCCGTACCCGTACCGGTGTAGGTGCCGCTCTCGTAGGTCGCCGCGACAGCCGGAGCGACACAGCCGAGCACCAGAAGCACGGACAGCGCCACCGCCAGCAGGCGGCAAGTCACACGATGTTTTGTCATCTCTTGGGTTTCCTCCTTTTTTTATTTGGCAACACCGCATAATTTGGCCTTCGCCGGATATTTTCGCCGAATGCTCTCGCTGAATTGTGCGGTGCTGCCTTAAAAAACGGGCCAAAAAATTGATCCGATTTTTCAGATTTCCTTCGTCAGCTGCCGGTACAGCAGCGTGACGATCTGCGCGCGGGTACACAGGTCATCCGGGCTGAAGCAGCCGCTGCCCGTGCCGTTCGTAACGTTGTTCTCCGCCGCCCAGGCAATGGCCGCGGCATAGTAGCTCCCGGCGGGGACGTCCGCAAAGGCCGTACTGCCGGAAGACTTCGGCTCCCCTGCCGCACGCCACAGGAACGTGACGATCTGTGCGCGCGTGCACGGGGCATCCGGGCTGAAGCAGCCGCCGCCCGTGCCGTTCGTGAAGCCGTTCTCCGCCGCCCAGGCAACGGCCGCGGCATAGTAGCTGTCCGCCGGGACATCGGCAAAGGCCGTATTGCCGGAGGGCTCCGGTCTCCCGGCAGCACGCCACAGGAACGTAACTGCCTGCGCGCGGGTGCAGGACAGGTCCGGTGAGAACGTCGTCATCGTCGTGCCGTTCACCACGCCGCGGGACAAGCCCCAGACGACGGCGTCATAGAAATAGGCGTTCTCCGGCACATCCCGGAACGGGAGCTGCATCACTTCGCCGCAGCGGACGCAGAGGCCGTTCACGACCTCGTGGCCCAGCGGCTCCAGCGGCTGGCGGCGCAGTTCGCCGCAGATCGTGCAGCGGAAGTCGATCCAGCCCGACATGGTGCAAGTCGGCTCGCGACGGCCCGTTTCGACCAGCTGATGATCATGCATCTTCGGCTGCGTCGTATACCACAGGCTGCTCGTCTCGCCGCGGTAGACCGTCAGCGGAGTCTTCGTCTTGGCATAGCAGCGGAAGCAGCTCGCATCCGCATCATACTGCAGCGTGCGGCTGAGATAGCGCGCGCTGCGGATCGTCATATGACCGTCCTCCATGGAAATGACCCAGCGGGACAGCGACGTTCCGGTGTCCTCCGCCGTGTTGAGCTGCTCGCTGTTCGAGCGGCAGGCCAGATAAACCGCATCAGAAGTGCCGCCGAGGCGGATGGCATACTGCTCCGTGCCCGTGACGCGCTCGATCTGCACAACGACCGCGGTGGAAACGCCGCGCAGCGCGCCGTTCTCTTCCGCAAGCCCGGCATCGGCAAACGGGACTGCCGCCTCGTTGCTGCCGAGCGCTGCGCCCGTGACCGAGCCGTCACACAGGAGGGCATGGCCCTCGGCAGAGAGCACATAGGTGCCGCTCCAGTCCTCCGGGGCCTCCGTCAGCTCATGGAAGGCAGGCGTCGTTCCGGCCGGAGTCGCAAAATAGCGATAGACGGCGTAGAGCGTCTGCTTCGGCTGCTCAACAGGCAGCTCGCTTCCGGCGCGGAGATAGGCCATGCTCTCAATCGGCTCCGCCTGCTCCTGCAGGGACCAACCGGCGAAGGAATAGTCCTGCGCATCCGCTGCCGGGGTCCCGGCGGGCAGCGGCAGGGGCTCCGCATCCCCGACATAGCTCTGGATATCCGCCTGCATGACACCGTTCGGCACGACAAAGTGCAGCACAGCTGGCGTCTTGGCAGAGAAGTGGATCGTGATCGTGCAGTCCGCGCGCAGGGACGAGATGCGGAACAGGTCGCCCTCCTGCGTCACAACAGCGGCCCCCTCCGGGGTGACCGTTGCGCCGTCGGCATAGTAGCCGCGGGCCGGGACGGCCGTGACCGTCATGCCCTTCTGGACGACCGTTCCGGCCGTTTCCGGGGCGTCCGTCGTCACGGTCGTGGTGAAGCTCTCCAGCAGGCTCCAGACGGAGCTGACCTCCTGCACGGCATCGACTTTTCCGTGGCCGGGATAGGCGTCCTCCGCCGAAACGACAATGGGGAAGGCCGCGTGCTTCCGCACGGCTTCCTCCAGCGTTGCGGCGGTCTGGGAGGAATCGCTGCCCAGAATGGCGGGCGAGCAATCCCAGTTTCCATAGCGCGCCTTCATGGCGCGAATGGCTTCCGCGACCGTTGCGCCCTGCAGCAGCTTGTTGAAAAATTCCCCCTCAAAGCAATAATCGCCGACAAAGGTAACGGACTGGCTGTAGCCGTAGACCACGCCGGCTCCCGCGTCCATAAGTGGGCCCTCGAGGCCGTCCGTGGCCATGCCGAGGCAGATCGCCATCCAGACAAGGCCGCCGTTTGCGGGCTTTTCCATATGGTTGGCAATGACCGTACCGTCGACCTCATAGTAGCGCATACCGTTGATGCCGCTTCCGCCGTAGACGGCGTGGCCGTCGGCATAGTCCTCGGTCGTCAGGCCCTCGCCGCTCTGCAGGCAGAGGTAGGACGTCGTCGCTTTGGAGGTGTAGTCCTCATTGTCGCCGGTATAATCTGTGGTGCCGTGGCTGTCAAACAGGATAACGCCGCCGGACTCGACCGCGTCGGCAATGGCGTCAACCGTCGCGGCCTCCGTTTTATAATAGTAGAACGTGCCCTCGGACTTCGCGGCGATGCGCTGGCCCTCTTCGTAGTACTGGCGCGTGAATGAGCTGTCCAGACCGTAGTACGGCTGGAAGAGATACACGTCGCGCCCGTGCTGCACGCCGCGCAGGGCGGGAATACTTTCCAGCGTTTCCGTCTGCGCCGGTTCCTGCGCACGCTCGCTGATGCGTGCCAGCTGCGGGTTATACGAGCAGGTGATGCCCGCATCGGTCTGCCAGGTCACGCAGCTGCCGTTCGCGGAGACCGTGCCCGGCCGGACGCCGTCGGCTGTCTCCAGCCAATTGCAGAGCGCCCCAGTGTCGGCCGCACCCGCCGCGCCGCTGTTCGTGCCGTCCGCCGACGGCAGCGAGGCAAAGATCGCGTCGGCCGCGGCATAATCGGCAGCCGTCAGCTCCCGCGGCTCCGCCTGCCCGCCCGGTGCGGCCGAAGCGGCGGTGCACAGTGAGAACAGCACGGCCACGGATGCCAGCAGAGCCAGAAGCCGTTTCCATCGATTCAACATGCTATTTCCTCCTGTGAATTCTGGTTAGTCTAGCCTAACTCAAGGCCGCATCCCATCGACGCATGCTCCGCCCGGAGGGGGGTGGCCTCGCTTCCGTTCTGCCGCCGGTTTTGGTTAGTCAGCGCTAACTCATGTTGGAAAGAAATCCGCCCAAAGGCGGTCCGGATATCCGGTTCTCATTTCCCGTATATCCTAGTGTATTTTACCGGAGACATCGGGTATTGTCAAGATGGATTTGTGTAAAATTTTCCTGCGGCGAACACCCGGTTCGCCGCAGGTCAGAATCAGACAATATACTGCAGGACCTCGGTCTCGTCCTCGCCGTTGAGATAAATGCGCGGGATGCGCTTGTTGATGCCGCACATCAGCTCATACGGGATGGTCCCGAGGCGGTTGGCAAGGCTCGTCAGCTCGATGCTGTCGCCGCCATCCTCGCCGAAGACCGTGACGACGTCGCCGACCTTTGCCTCCGGCACGCGCGTGATATCGACCATGCACATGTCCATGCAGATGCGGCCGACCTGCGGCACGCGCCTGCCATGCAGCAGGAACGACACGTTGCTCGAAAGGCTGCGCGGGAAACCGTCTGCATAGCCGATGCCGACGACGGCGATGCGGGCAGGGTCCTCCGTCGTGTAGGTGCGGCCATAGCTGATCGTGATATTCGGCTCAAAGTCGCGGATCTGGAAGATCGTGGAGCGCAGGGACATCACGGGCCGCAGATCGATCATGCCGCGCAGGTCCTCCGACGGGAGCACACCGTAGGTCGCGATGCCGGGACGGACCATATCGAGCGCATACTCGGGATAGAGAATGGTCGCACCGCTGTTGCAGCAGTGGCGGATCTCCGGCTCGATGCCCACGCCCTTGAGGGCGCTCAGCATCTGCGTGAAGCGCTCGAACTGCGTATGCGTAAAATTCGCGTCGGCCCCGTCGATGGAATCTGCGACCGGGAAATGCATGAAAATTCCCTCGATGAGAAGCTTGGGCATCTGCGCAACTTCCTTCAGCTCCTCGACCGTCTTCGGGTGGTCATAGGCAAAGAAGCCGAGGCGCGACATGCCCGTATCCAGCTTGATGTGGACCTTGAGGCGGCGCTCTGAGCCCTTGAGCTCCTCGTGCAGCGCGCGGGCATACTCGAGGCTGTGGACCTCCTGCCGCAGTCCCATGGCGACCATATCGCGCGCATAGGCAGGCGGCGTATAGCCCAAAATCAGGATGGGACGGCGGATGCCGCCGCGGCGGAGCTGCATGGCCTCCTCCAGATTGGAGACGGCAAGGAACTCCGCGCCCAGCTCACACAGATGGCGGCTGATGGGCACGGCACCGTGGCCGTAGGCGTCAGCCTTGACCACGCCGAGGAGGCGGCAGCCGGATGGGATCTTCGCCCGGAGCTGCTGGTAGTTATGATTCAGGTTGTCGAGCGAAATATCCGCCCAGGTTCTCTTTAAATAATCCATGTAAATTTACTTCCGTTATTTCAGACTGAACTCTGATATCGTCAAATTCAGAATACGCTGACCATTATAGCATACTTCCGCATAAATTGGTATGCCATTTTCAAACCAGGTGTCCACCTTGAGCATTTTTTCTTCATAATCCTTCTCATAGGTCGCGCGGAACCGGCCGTCCTCCTCACCGCCCGCGGCGAGATAGGCGGAGGACCAGCAATATGCCACGACGGCCGGACCGGCCGCCGGAGCGAGCCTTCCGTTTGCCAGCAGGCCGAAGTCCATCATCAGGCCGTCATAGGTGACGGTTCCGCCGGTCTCGTCCACCGCTGCAGTGATTCCGGCCAGCGTCTCGGGCGCGGCGACGGTGAAATGCGTCTGGCCGTTCACCTCTGTCTCGCAGTCGAGTGTGAACGGAACGACATAGTCCCCGTAATCCGCCGTCAGCTCCGCGCGGAAGCTGCATCCCCCGGCCTGCACCAGCGAGGCGCGGAACGCGATGGCGGGCGAAACGCCCTGGCTTCTTCCTCCGCAGCCGCCGAGCAGCAGGCAGAGGCACATCATCAGTACGGCGCAGCCTCGCCGCACGCGCATCCCCTCCTATGGCAATAAATATGGCAGCTCCGCCGCAACGTCCGAGGGCAGCAGGCCGTACTCCCCCATCCGGGCGGCGCAGCGGTCGGCCGCCGTTCCGTGGAGCCACGCAGCCGCAGCCGCTGCATGCACGGGCGGCAGGCCCTGCCCCAGCAGTGAGACGAGAATGCCCGCCAGCACGTCGCCGCTCCCGCCCGTAGCAAGGCCCGGATTGCCGCAGCGGTTCTCCCAGCGCTCGTCCGCGCCGCAGATGGCAGTCCGGTGTCCCTTGAGCAGCACCGTCGCGCCGGTCTTCTCCGCAAGCGCCGCAGCCGCGCCCATGCGGTCCTCCCCCGGCAGCCTGCCCATCAGGCGGCGGTATTCGCCGTCGTGCGGCGTGAGCACCACGGGACAGGCCGCGCCGCGCAGTACATCTATATGCCCCTCGAGCACGTTTATGCCATCGGCATCCACCACAACAGGGCAGGATGCATTGGCAAGCACAGCCTGCACGGCGGCAAACGTCCCGGCGCTTCTGCCCAAACCGCAGCCAATCAGACAGGCATCGCAGCCGGAAAGCCGCGCTTGGATTTCCGGAACAGCCGTCTCTGCCAACATGCCGCCCTGCGCGAGAAGCGGGAACACCATCGGCTCGAGCAGCTTCCCCGCCACGATAGGATACACCGGCTCCGGCACGCCGACGAAGATCAGCCCCGCGCCGGACCGCGCCGCACCCATGGCCGCCAGCGCCGGAGCGCCCGTATAGCCGACGGCCCCGCACAGCAGCAGAATACGGCCGAAATCGCCCTTGTGCGTCTCGCGCGCCCGCCGCGGGAGCCAGCCGCAGAGCCGCTCCGCGTCCATGACCGAAATATCCGCCATTTTTCTTTCCCCCATCTGCCGCAATGCAGCTTTTTTCGCTATTATTATAATGTACCGCAAAAAAATAGTCAAATCCCCGGCGGATTTCCCTTGCAACCTTCGAAAAAATATGTTAGAATTTTGGCGATACAGAAGAAAAGCTGTGACCGGGCCGCCGGCTGCAAAATGTGGGCTCAGAGAGGGTGCGTTGCTGTGAGCACTCCCCGCAGGCAGTGCAGGCCTTCCCCCGCGAGCTTCCGGCTGAACGCCCTGCGGAGCATACGCTCCGCGGCAATTAGGCACGGACGGGTCGCTCCGTTATCGGTTTGAGTGCGCCGTGTCAGCGGCGAATGGCGGGTGGTACCGCGGAAGTTCTGTCTTTCGTCCCCTTTCGGACGGAGGACTTTTTCTTTTCCCTGCAACATTTCTTTGCAAAAAGGAGAGCCAACATGAAAGAACAACTGGAACAGATCAAGGCGAAAGCACTGGCTGACCTCGCAGCGGCGGCAGATATGTCCGCGCTGGATGCCGTGCGCGTGCGCGTGCTTGGCAAAAAGGGCGAGCTGACTGCCGTTCTGAAGCAGATGGGCAAGCTGTCTGCCGAGGAGCGCCCCGTCATGGGCCAGATGGCAAACGCCGTCCGCGCCAAGCTGGAGGAGGCACTGGAGAAGCGCCGCGCCGCGCTGGATGCCGCCGCGCTCGAGGCAAAGCTCGAGGCCGAGGCCGTGGATGTCACCATCCCAGGCAAGCCCGTGGAAATGGGCCACCAGCACCCGATGAACCGCGTGCTGCAGGAGGTCAAGGAGATCTTCATCGGCATGGGCTATCAGATCGTCGACGGCCCGGAGATCGAGGAGGCCGCCTACAACTTCACGAAACTGAACATCGAAGAGGGCCATCCCTCCCGCGACCGCTCCGACACCTTCTACTTTGACGACGACGATTCCGTCCTGCTGCGCACGCAGACCAGCCCCATGCAGATCCGCGTGATGGAGCAGCAGAAGCCGCCCATCCGCATGCTGGCCCCTGGCCGCGTATTCCGCAAGGACGAGGCCGACGCCACGCACTCCCCGATGTTCCATCAGATCGAGGGCCTCGTCGTCGACGAGGGCATCACGATGGGCGACCTGAAGGGCGCGCTGGAAACGCTCATCAAGCGCCTGTACGGCGAGGACGCCGTCGTGCGCTTCCGCCCGCATCATTTCCCGTTCACGGAGCCAAGCTGCGAGGTCGACATGCAGTGCTTCAAGTGCCACGGCACGGGCGAGACGGCCGGTCAGGTCTGCTCCACCTGCCACGGCGAGGGCTGGATCGAGCTGCTGGGCGCCGGTATGGTGCACCCGAAGGTGCTCGAGGGCTGCGGCATTGACCCGAAGAAGTACTCCGGCTTTGCCTTCGGCATCGGTCTGGAGCGCATGGCCATGGGCCGTCTGCGCATCAACGACCTGCGCCTGATCTTTGACAACGACGTGCGGTTCCTTTCGCAGTTCTGAGGAGGTAGAGCAATGAAACTGAACAGAAAATGGCTCAACGAAGAATTCGTGGATCTCTCCGGCGTGCCGGATCGGGAGTTTGTCGAGACCATGACAATCGCCGGTCAGAAGGTCGAGACCTATGAGCGGCTCGATGCCGAGCTGCGCAATGTCGTCGTCGGCCGCGTCGTGTCCATCACGCGCCACACGAACTCCGACCACATGTGGGTCTGCCAGATCGACGTCGGCGCGGGCGAGCCCGTGCAGATCGTCACCGGCGCGCAGAACGTGCACGAGGGCGACCTTGTCCCCGTGGCCCAGCACAATTCCTGGCTGCCCGGCGACGTGCACATCACAAAGGGCAAGCTGCGCGGCGAAGTCTCGAACGGCATGCTCTGCTCCCTGAAGGAGCTCGGCCTGACGCTCAACGACTTCCCCTATGCCATTGAGGACGGCATCTGGATCCTGCAGGAGGACTGCAAGCCCGGCGACGACATCAACACCGTCATCGGCAACGACGACACCGTTGTGGACTTTGAGATCACGAACAACCGCCCGGACTGCTATTCCATCCTCGGTCTGGCCCGCGAGGCCGCTGCCGCTTTCAACAAGCCGATGCGCCATCACGACCCGGTCGTGCGCGGCGGCGCGGCAGGCGAGCTGTCCGAGCTGCTGGAGGTCGAGGTCCCGGCGGAGGACCTGTGCCGCCGCTACACCGCGCGCATGGTGCGCAATGTGAAGATCGCCCCGTCGCCGAAGTGGCTGCGCCAGCGTCTGCGCGCCAACGGCGTCCGCCCCATCAACAACATCGTCGATATCACGAACTATGTCATGCTGGAATACGGCCAGCCGATGCATGCCTTTGACTACCGCTATGTCGGCTCCGGCAAGATCATCGTCCGCCGCAGCGAGCCGGGCGAGGCCCTGACGACGCTCGACGGCAATGTCCGCACCCTGACGCCCGGCATGCTCGTTATCGCCGACGAGACGAAGCCCATCGGCCTTGCCGGCATCATGGGCGGCGAGAACAGCGAGATCATGGACGATACGGTCGATGTCGTCTTCGAATCCGCAAACTTCAACGGCACGTCCATCCGCCAGACGGCCCTTGCCCTCGGCATGCGCACGGAGGCCTCCGGCAAGTTTGAAAAGAACATCGATCCGCTGCTGACGCTCCCTGCCGTGGACCGCGCCTGCGAGCTCGTCGAGCTGCTGGGCGCAGGCGAGGTCATGGACGGCGTCATCGACGTGCTCAACGACATCCCCGAGCCGCGTACCATCGAGCTGGAGCCGGACCGCATCAATGCCCTGCTCGGCACGGACATCTCCGAGGCCGACATGGTCGAATATCTGCGCCATCTGGAGATTCCCGTCGAGGGCCATGAGATCCGCGTGCCGTCGTGGCGTCCCGATCTGGTCGGCATGGCGGACATCGCCGAGGAGGTCGGCCGCCTGTTCGGCTACAACAACATCCCCACGACGACGTTCCGCGGCGCTGCCACGGAGGGCGGCTATACGGAGGCCATGAAGCTCGAGAACCGCGCCGGTTCCCTGTGCCGCAGCCTCGGCTACAGCGAGATCCTGACGTATTCCTTCGTCTCCCCGTCCATCTTCGATCAGATCCGCCTGCCGGAGGACTCTTCCCTGCGCAATGCCATGCGCATTCAGAACCCGCTCGGCGAGGATGCCTCCATCATGCGCACCGTCGCACTGCCGTCCATGCTCGCCATTTTGGCGCGCAACAACGCCTATCACAACGATGCCGTCAAGCTCTATGAGCTGGCGAAGGTCTACCTGCCGAAGCCCGGCCAGATCCTGCCGGACGAACCGAAGCATCTGGTGCTCGGCACCTACGGCGAGCACGAGGACTTCTTCAAGATGAAGGGCGAGATCGAGGCCTTCCTGCGCGGCATGAATGTCCCCGAGGCCCGCTATACCGCCGAGAAGCACGACCCGACGTTCCATCCCGGCCGCTGCGCCCGCGTCAGCGTGGGCGGCGTCGACCTCGGCTGCTTCGGCCAGATCCATCCGCTCGTGGCCCGCAGCTACGGCATTGACGGCGAGATTTTTGCCGCAGAGCTGAACTTCACGGCCCTGCTGTCCCTGCAGCTGCCGGAGAAGACCTATACGCCGCTGCCAAAGTACCCGGCCGTCACCCGCGACATCGCCGTCGTCTGCGGCGAGGCCGTAACGGTCGCCGCCCTGTCCGACTGCATCCGCACCGCAGGCGGCAAGCTGCTGCGCAGCGTGGAGCTGTTCGATATCTACCGCGGCAAGGGCATCGCTTCCGGCTCGAAGAGCGCGGCCTTCCGCCTGACGCTCCGTGCAGACGACCGCACGCTGACGGATGCCGATTCCGACGGCGTCGTGTCCGCCGTTCTGGCCGCTCTGGAAAAAGAGCTGAACGCCAAGCTCCGCTGAGCACCGTTTTGTTTCCAATTTGTTTACGCATTTTTCCTTTACTTTATCCCGAATTTCGGATATGATAGAGGAAAGGAAGAAAGGAGGCGGACGTAATTGGATCATAACACGATCAAATTCAGCGTGCCGGTCGACAACAGTGCGGAGATGAAGCAGATCCTCACGGAGGTCTATCGCTCCCTCACGGAAAAGGGCTATAATCCGATCAACCAGATCGTGGGCTATCTTCTTTCCGAGGATCCGACCTACATCACCAACCACAATAACGCTCGCAGCCTCATCTGCAAGCTCGATCGCGACGAGCTTCTTCAGGAGCTTGTCCGGCACTACCTGTTTGATTAGTTCCCCGCCCGGGGAGGCTTCTGCGGCAAGTAGAGGCCTCCCCTCTTTTTCTGCCCTCCCAAGCAAAAAACATCCGACAATTCCCGCATCGCATCCCCGGACCATTGTAACGCTTTCCGCTGCAAAAATTACAAATCGGCAGAAATTCCGAATTTGCTATTGACAATTCGGTTTCTATGTGTTACAATTCGGTTACATTTTATTTGGAGGTTCCCGAATGTCCGAAAAAAATGAAGTCCTCACCTACAAGGGCCACCCCCTGATGCGGAAGGACAATCTGGTTTATTACGGTTCCATGGCAGACGAATTCATCGTCATGCTGCAGATCCTCGAAACAAAAAAGCTCGACGATCTCGAGCTTGCAACAAAGGTCTCCGTCCAGCTCCAGCGCACGGATCCCGCCGCCAAGGCGCGCGACCGCGTGGTGAAGAAGACGGAAAAGGACGGCTTCTACACGGCATTGGATGTTGGCTGTGTGTGGCTGGAACGTGCACTGAACGCAAAATAAGCACAATTTCTGTTTGGGAGGTACTTTTACATGAAACGGATGATCAAGGTCCTGTTGATCCTTGCCGCCACGGTCGCCGCTGTTGCAGCGCTTGCGATCACGGCAGGCGCCACGGAGCTGAAAACCGGCATTGGCATTGTCGAAGCGAGCGGCGGCCTTCGCCTTCGCTCTCAGGCTTCTACCAGCTCCGATATTCTCTCGACGGCGCACAACGGAGACAACGTCGTAGTCATCCGTCAGGTCGGAGACTGGTATCTGGTCAACTACAATCTGAAGATCGGCTACATGCACTCCGACTATATCACCTTCAAGGAGCGCGAGAACATCGAGCTGGGCTACGGCTCCGTCGATCCCTATCTCGCCAATATCCGCAGCGGCCCGTCCACTTCCTCCGGTCTTGTCGATCAGGCAGGCAGCGGCGCGAAGGTCTTCATCTTCGGCTTCAACTGCGGCTGGTACAAAGTGAAGTACAACGGCCAGATCGGCTACATCCGCAGCGACCTCGTCACCCTGCTGGAAAAGCCCTACTGCAACAGCGGTTCTTCAAGCAGCGGCTCGAGCTACTCCTCCGCCACCGGCTATGACGATTCCTATTCCTCTGGCAGCAGCTCTTCGAGCAGCACCTCACTTGGCACGCAGATCGCGAATTACGGCATGTCGTTCGTCGGTTATCCTTACGTCTACGGCGGCACTTCTCCCTCCGGCTTTGACTGCTCCGGCTTTGTGCAGTATATCTACCGCCAGTTTGGCTACAGCATCAACCGCACCGCGACCGCTCAGCTCGCAAACGGCTACTACGTCTCCTATGACAGCCTGATTCCCGGTGATCTCGTCTTCTTCGGCAGCGGCTCGTCCGCTTCCCACGTCGGCATGTACATCGGAGGCGGTGAATTCGTCCATGCGGCCAATTCCCGCTCCGGCGTCAAGATCTCGAGCCTCTCGGAAAGCTGGTACGCAGCCCGTTACATCGGTGCCCGCCGCATCGTCGGATAAAGCAGAACATACTCCCCTGCGCAGGATAAGCTCCTGCGCAGGTTTTTTTACAGTTGATACCACGCATTTTCCATGGTATAATGAAGCAAATATAGTGGGAGGAGTAACCATCATGAGGTACAGAAGATTGGGAAAGACCGGGCTGCAGGTCAGTGAGATTGGCTTCGGTGGGGAATGGCTGGAGCGGCACCCCGAGGCAGAGGGCATTGAGCTGATCCACCACGCCGCCGCACAGGGGATCAACATTCTCGACTGCTGGATGGCAGACCCGACATCCCGGGATATCATCGGCAAAGGCATCCGGGACAACCGCAGTCACTGGTATATCCAGGGCCACATCGGCTCCACCTGGAAAGACGGTCAATATTTCCGAAGCCGAGACATACAATACGTGCGCCCGGCGTTCGAAGACCTTCTGCAGCGCCTGCAGACGGACTACATCGATCTCGGCATGATCCACTATGTGGACTCCGAGCAGGATTGGGCCCAGATCCAGCACTCGGATTATCTGGATTACATCATGGGCCTCAAAAAGGCCGGTGTCATCCGCCATATTGGCATCAGCTCCCATAACCCGAAGGTCGCAAAGCTGGCTGCGGAGTCCGGTTATGTCGAGATGATCCTGTTCAGCATCAACCCCGCCTTCGATATGCTGCCCGCCAGTGAGGATAGCGACACGTTGTTCGCGGAGGAATTCAGCGCAGAGCTCAAGGGGATCGATCCCGAGCACGCAGCGCTCTACAGCATCTGCGAGCAGCACGACGTCGGCATCACGGTGATGAAGCCCTTCGCCGGAGGCAGGCTATTCGACGCGAAGCGCTCCCCGTTCGGCGTAAGCCTGACGCCGGTGCAGTGCATCCACTATGCCCTGACCCGCCCTGCCGTCAGCTCGGTCCTATGCGGCTATGACACGAAGGAACAGGTCGATCAGGCCGTTGCCTACGAGAACGCCTCGCACGAGGAAAAGGACTTCGCTTCGGTCATCGCCAACGCGCCGCTCCACGCCTATCGTGGCCAGTGCACCTACTGCGGGCACTGCAAGCCCTGCCCTGCCGGCCTCGACATCGGCATGATCAACAAATTCTACGATCTCGCCACCATGCAGCCGGAGGTCCCCGCCACCGTGCGCTCGCACTACGAGGCGCTGGAGCACACCGCCTCGGCCTGCATCGGCTGCCGCTCCTGTGAGTCCCGCTGCCCGTTCGGCGTGCCCATTGCGGAGCGGATGGAAAAGGCCGCAGCCCTGTTCGGCTGCTGAAGTTCCTTCTGAAACAGCAAATCACGCAGGCCGATTATCAGCCTGCGTGATTTTCATTTCGATCTTTTATTTTTCTTCCGGCTTTTTCTCCGAGCAGAGCTCCGCTGCCGCATGCAGCCGCTCAGAGGACTCGCGGAATACGTCCTGCACGCCGTCAAGCGCCTGCTTCAGGCGCTCATAATCCGCGTGGAACCGATCGGACAGGCCTGTAATGTCCTGCCGTCTGGCCTTGAGCTTTTCCTCGGCCTGCTCGAACGCGCTGCGCATCCGGACGGCAGAGGCCGCGGCACGCTCGCGCGCCATGCGCTCTGTCTGCTCTGCACGGCGGTAAGCCGTCAGCTCCATCTCATCATAGCGCGGCTTCTGAACGGCCGCTGCAGGCCGCTCTGCAGGCTCCTGCGCCTGCCGGAGCGCAGCGTTCTGCTCACGCAGCTCGGCAAGCTCGGCGCGAAGCTGCGAAAGCTCCTGCTTCTGCCGCTCCGACTCCTCCTGCCGAGCGGCAAGCTCCTTCTTCTGCTGCTCCAGCTCCTCCTGCTGGCGGGTGCGCTCCTCCGCCAGACGGCGCAGCTCCAGCTCATGCTCGCTCGTCGTCTTCTGAATGAACTGCACCACATCCATGCGGTTGAAGCCGTGCAGGGAGCTGCGGAAGTTATCCGTCGTCGCTGCCATTGCCATTCCTCCCGATTCTCTCCCGATTCGGGAGTTTTTTCTCATTATAGCACGCGGAACGGCGAAAAACAATATATGCCACGGAATTTTGACGGATGTTCTCTCCCCTGCCCGGCAAGTTTTCCCATTTTTCTTCTTTACTTTGTCCAAACTATCTGCTATAATAATGGATGCAAATGCGCCGGTGGCTCAATGGATAGAGCATCAGATTCCGGTTCTGAGGGTTGGGGGTTCGAGTCCCTTCCGGCGTGCCATCTCCGGATCAGGCGGGCTGACGATTCATTCGTCGGCCCGTTTGTTGTTTATGCCGAAAAAAACGCGGATGATGCGCCTGTACTTTCTTCTTTCTCCTGTTTTCCGCTATAATCATAGCTGCGGTATCCCGCAAATCAGAACGAGGAGAAAGAAAATCATGAGAAAATGCATCCGCACAGCAGCCGCTCTGCTGCTGGCCCTCGCCCTTGCAGCCGGACTTTTCGGCTGCAGCAAACTTGCCCCGATCGTCAGTGGGGGCGACAAACCCCACACCACGGAGCCTGCGACCACAGGATCGCAAACGGACACCGAAGACACGCAGAACATGGAAAATGCAGAAGACACCGGTGAGCAGGACTGGGCCGGCGAAGAGGAGTCCTCCGATCCGGCGCCCGTGGAGACGGACCCGCCTGTGTGGGAGGGGCCGGAAACCGTAGTATATCTCGCGCCCTATGACGCGCTGGCCGTGGAATACGGCGGCTATTTCTATTATGTGGACCGGGACGACAATCTCTGCCGCACGACCACGGACATGACGGACTATACGCTCTTCTGCGAGGCGCAGATCCGGGGCGACGTCCGCATCATTGGCATCACGGACGCCGGGAGGATGTACCTGAGCAGCGGCGGGCAGTCGTGCTATGTCGATCTGGCCGAGGGCCGGGACGGCATGGCGGCCGACTACGGCATGGTCGAGTCGCAGACGTTCACAGGCGCTGCCCTCTCCATCGGCATCCGCGCCCTGCGCGGCGGCTGGATGTACTACACGAAGTCCGGCGAAAACGGTCTGTTCCGCGCAAAGATCGGTGCAGTGCCCGAGGAGGAAAACTGCATCGTCTTCGACAAGGACATCCGTGAAGCGGCCGTGACCGGCGATTACCTGATCTACACCTACAACAGAGGCAGCCGCGCCGACCTGCAGGTCACGCTGGCAGACGATCCCGACAGCCTGCTGCTCACGATCGAGGGCAACGGCACCTATCCGACGACAATGCTCGCCGGTACGGACGACCGGAGCGGGACGCCCCTGCTGCTCGTCTCGCGCTATGAGCTCATCGACCGCGGCGCCGAATACTCCGTCTATGACCTTTCGACGCTCGAGCTCGCGACGGACAGTATGCTGGACAGCGCCAAATTGCAGCGCCTTGGATATTGCTTCGGCAAAAATGGGGACGAGATCGTCTGCTTCAACAACTGTCTCCGCTTCGATCCCTTCGGGACGTTCTCAGACGGCAGCAGCCAATACTATCCGAACGCCTACTATACGGACGACTATCTCGTGAGCTTTTTCAGCATCACCTATGCCGGAAACGGCTGGTACTTCTTCGCGGACGCGGATCAGGGCGGCGCGACCCATGCCATTGAGGAAGGCGGCACCGAGCTCATCCCGCTCGTCTGACCCATAAAATCAGCCCGGCTGCCAAATGATGGCAGCCGGGAAAATTTAGGGAAGCTCTGATTAAATCAGCAAGAGTGGATGGCGAGAGATTTTCTGTCAAGTCAAGGTTTGAAAAATGCAGGAATACTTTGTGTATTTCTAGTTTTTCAAACCGATGGATTGGCGGAAAATATCCGCCATCCACCGCAGATGATTTATTCAGAGTTTCCTTAGCTCAAATGTGGTGTCAGGAACGCCGCAAGCGTTACGCTTTCCAGATAATTCTGAATGAGATTGTCCAGCTCCGTCCAGATCGGTTTCGTGCGGCAGTCCTGCGTGCGGTCGCAGGAGCACTGACCGTTTTCCATGCACGAAACAGGGGCCAGCGTGCCCTCCGTCAGGTTCAGAATTTCGGCCAAGGTGTATTCCTCCGGTCGGCGATTCAGCCGGTAGCCGCCGCCCTTGCCGTGAATAGCATCGACGAGCCCAGCCTTCGACAGGACGGTCATGATATTCTCCAGATATTTTCTGGAAATCTCCTCGCGGTCTGCGATCTCCTTCAGGGGGACATATTCCTCCAGCCCGCTTTCCGCCAGATCGATCATGACGCGCAGCGCATAGCGGCCCTTTGTTGAAATCATCATTGCGTATTTCTCCTCAGAGGATCGTTCCGCCGCCGACGACGGTATCGCCGTCATACAGCACAACGGCCTGCCCGCGTGCAATGGCGCGCTGCGGCTCATCGAACGAGACATGCACCGTGCCGTCCGGATTCTGCGTGACGGTCGCAGGCTGCTCCTGCTGGCGGTAGCGGATTTTTGCCTTGACGTGCAGCTCGGCGGGCGGCGTTTCATAGGCGATCCAGTTGAAATCGCCCGCATCCAGCTCCGTGGTGAACAGGGCCTCATTCGGGCCGAGCACGACGGTGTTGTCCTCCGGGCGCTTCTCACAGACATAATACGGATGCTCGATGCCGAGGCCCAGTCCCTTGCGCTGGCCGATCGTATAGTGGATGATGCCTGCGTGCTCGCCCAGCACATGGCCCTCCCGGTCCACGAATGGGCCGGGCTTCGCCTTTTGGCCGGTGCGCAGCTCAATGACGCGGGCATAGTCGCCGTCCGGTACGAAGCAGATATCCTGACTGTCGCGCTTTCTGGCGTTTACAAGGCCATGCTTCTCGGCAATCTCACGCGCCTCGGTCTTGTGCAGCGTGCCGAGCGGGAAGCGCAGATGCGCCAGCTGGTGCTGATTCAGGAAATACAGCACATAGCTCTGGTCCTTGCTGTCGTCCACGGCCTTTTTCAGGAGCCAGCGGCCGTTCTCCTGCTCGATGCGGGCATAGTGCCCTGTGGCGACGGCATCACAGCCAAGCAGCTCCGCGCGCTCGACGAGTTTGGCGAATTTCATGTAGCGGTTGCAGTCGATACAGGGGTTCGGTGTCGCGCCGCGCTCATAGGCATCCACAAAGCGGTCCATCACCTGCTCGCCGAAGCCGTCCGTGAAATTGAACACATAAAACGGCATACCGAGCTGATAGGCCACGCTGCGCGCATCCTCGACGTCTTCGAGCGAGCAGCAGCTCTTTTCGCGCGATACCCCGGCGTCCTCATTGTGGAACAGCCGCATCGTTGCGCCGACACATTCGCAGCCTGCCTCAGATAGCAGGAGGGCGGCGACGCTGGAATCCACGCCGCCGCTCATCGCGATCAAGATCTTCTCAGGCTTCACAGTGGTCACAATGCGAGCAGTCCGGGAACTTGGACTCGTCATAGGCGATGCCGTGCTTGTCGTAGTAGTCCTTCACCGCTGCCTTGATGGCCTCCTCCGCCAGAACGGAGCAGTGCATCTTGTACGCGGGCAGTCCGTCCAGCGCCTCGGCAACAGCCTTGTTCGTCAGCTCAAGGGCCTGGGACAGAGGCTTGCCCTTGATGAGCTCCGTCGCCATGGAGCTCGAGGCGATGGCGGAGCCGCAGCCGAAGGTTTCGAACTTGACATCGGAAATTTTGTCGTCGTCGATCTTCAGGTAGATCTTCATGATATCGCCGCACTTGGCATTGCCGACCTCGCCGATGCCGTCGGCATTCTCGATGATGCCGACATTGCGCGGATGCTGGAAATGGTCCATCACTTTTTCGCTATACAGTGCCATAACTGATTCCTCCTCAGAGAATAAACGATTTCTTGCCCTCGACCAGATCGCGCCAGACCGGGGACATGCCGCGCAGATAGGCGACGATCTCCGGCACGCAGGCCAGAATATGGTCGATCTCCGCTTCCGTGTTGCTCTCGCAGAGCGTCAGGCGCAGCGAGCCGTGCGCGACCTCATGCGGGCGGCCGATGGCCAGCAGAACGTGGCTCGGGTCGAGTGAGCCGGACGTGCAGGCGGAGCCGGACGAGGCACAGATGCCCTTGCCGTCGAGCAGCAGGAGCATGGACTCTCCCTCGATGCCCTCAAAGCAGAAGTTCACATTGCCGGGCAGGCGATGCTCGCGGTCGCCGTTGAGCGCACAGTGCGGAATTTTCGACAGGCCGTCGATGAGCTTGTCCCGCAGGGCCGTGACCTTGGCGATGTTCTCATCCATATGCTCGCAGGCCTCGCGGAAGGCCGCAGCCATGCCGGCGATCCCGCCGACGTTCTCGGTACCGGCGCGCTTGCCGCGCTCCTGCGCGCCGCCCTCGATGAGGTTCGTCAGGAAAATGCCCTTGCGCGCGTACAGAAGGCCGACGCCCTTCGGGCCGTGGAACTTGTGGGCCGAAAGGGAAAGCATGTCGATGTTCTGCTCGCGGACGTTGATGGGCAGATGACCGGCAGCCTGCACCGCATCGGTGTGGAACAGGACGCCGCGCTCGCGGCAGACCGCACCGATCTCGGCGATCGGCTGGATCGTGCCGATCTCGTTGTTTGCATACATGACCGTCACGAGGCAGGTATCCTCGCGGATGGCATCAGCGACCTGCTGGGCCGTGACGAGGCCGTTTTCATGAACATCGAGCAGCGTGACCTCAAAGCCCTGCTTCTCCAGCCGCTTCAGGCTGTGCAGGATGGCATGATGCTCAAAGGCGGTGGAGATGATGTGCTTTTTTCCCTTGCGCGCGCCGAGCGTAGCCGCCGTCAGCAGGGCCTGATTGTCCGCCTCGCTGCCGCCGGACGTGAACGTGATCTCCCGGGCGTCGCAGCCAAGGTACTTTGCCATCGTCTCGCGCGAAGCCTGCAGGGACTCCGCAGCCTTCTGCCCCAGCGTATACAGGCTCGAAGGGTTGCCATAGCTCTCGCGCAGGAAGGGCAGCATGGCATCCACGGCGGCCTGACTCATCCGCGTGGTGGCAGCATTGTCAGCATAAACGTTCATGTGGATTCTCCTTTATGGTGTCTCCGGCCGGGCCGGAGTTGGAATTGTAAGATGCCTCCGGAAGAATTTCCCATCATCCCGGTAGGTTAATAGGATGATATCATATTTTACCCACAAAGTCAATGGGTAGTCCAAAGATTCCCGCGCGTTCGCGAAAAAATCTCAGAAAAGACTTGACTTTTGGAGAAAAATCGAGTATGATATGCAAGCTGATTTCAGTGATCTGATATCGGCGCAAAAGTGGAGAGGTGGCTGAGCTGGCCGAAGGCGCACGACTGGAAATCGTGTAGGCGTTAAAAGCGTCTCGCGGGTTCGAATCCCGCCCTCTCCGCCAGGAAAAAGAGCACTTGCTGATGCAAGTGCTCTTTTTCAGTATAATCTACCCTTGCGGGTGAGGGAAATACCGCTCCGCGGTGTGATATCCGCCTCCGGCGTGTGAGATCGCTGCGGCGGTGGGTGGATTTCATTTCACTTTCTGCAAAGCAGAAAATTTCACGCGCGTATCAACGCGCATTTCATATTTTGCGCCAGCGAAATATTTCACAAAACCGTTCTTTCATAAGTTCAAATTCATCTGTTCAAAGCACGTTATTTTGTTCTCTGCTATATGTCCGCCGTAATTTTGACAGAATTACGGTGGTTTTTTATTGCACGGTGCGTTCATGCGTGATACAATGACGATAGATAATGCAATTTGGGGAGGAATATTATGATTTATCACGGTTCATGTATATCCGGACTGCACACGATCAAGGCAAATTCAAAATCCCATTCCACCGGCAGACTTGTTGCATATTTCAGCGAGGACAGATGCTATGCGCTGGTTTGCTGCAGAATCAAGGCTGAAAACTTTGTCACCATGGGCGTTGGTGCGGACGGCAGGCAGCACTATTTTGAGCGTTTTCCAAATCAACTGGAATCCCTCTACAAGGGCCGGCAGGGTTATATTTATCTTCTTGACTCGACGGATGGACTGACGCACGGAAAAGGGCACTCATGGGAGAGCGAACATGATGTTCCCGTATCTCAATGCGAGAGCATTGCCGATGTATACAGCGAAATTCTGCGGGAGGAATCCCTTGGCAATATCATCATCCACAGATATGCTGAAATAGATCCGGCAGAGCAGACGGAACACGCAAATTATATCAGGGATCATATTACGGACGAAGGGGACGAGATGGCAAAATTCTACCGTACCCATTTTTCTGCCCTGTGGGATTGACAGCTTTCACCACAAAACGCACACCGGTCTTATCTATGTACATATAATCTTTCGATATCCAACTAGCTTGTTTCTCTAGCTTTTTCGAGTTTGGCACCTGTTCCTTAACGCACGAATCTTTGTTCTCCGCCAGGAAAAAGACCTGTTGACGTTCGTCGACAGGTCTTTTTCCTGTATTCTTCACTTTTCAGTCTTCATGATTCATTCTTCATTCCCCAACCGCCGAATACGCCCCGACGTACGCGACCGTTGCCGTCGGGATCACGATCCGGCCGTTCTCTGCCCAGCGGTCAAAGATCGCATGGATCCCCTCCAGATAGGCTGCATAGCGCCCGTCGCTCTCTTGCAGAGAATACGAGGAAGACAGCACCCGGTCGAGATAGCCCTGCCGGTCAAAGACCTGCGAATTGTCGGCACGGATCAGCTGCTCCCCGCATTTTGATTTTTGCCGCATAGCCGGTATACCGCCAGTCCGTCGCTGATCCCGCAGTCGTGAAAACCTTTTTTGACCGCGATCCGCTTTGTGGCCTCCTGCGCCGGGACACACTCGAGCACGACGTCCTTCTGCTCCCGCCGCGCGCGGCCGATCAGCAGGTCTGTCAGCGCCGAGGCATAGCCGCGCCCCCAGGATTCCGGGAACAGTACCCAGCCGATCTCCACGCTTTCCGCATCATATGCGTGATAGATCACATAGCCGAGAAAAGCGCCGTTCTCCTCGGCGGCATACACGAGCGGCGGCTCCGCCAATCCCGCCGTGCGCAGAAACACCTCGGCCTGTGCCCGGTCATAGGGCGGCTCCAGATAACACATGACCGCCGGATCGGACAGCAGGCGGTACAGCGCGTCCACGTCATCAGGCCGCATGCGGCGGATCGTGATGTTCATTGGTTTCCTCCTTCTGCTTTGCTTTACGGCCCTGCACCTTCCCATTCGGGTTGATATACTGCCCATGCTTCTTTGTCCGGCTGCCATACTGGATGGCAAACTTCGGGCAGCGGTGCAGACAGCCGAGGCACATGACGCACTTCTCCCTGACCCAGACGGGCCTTTTCTCCTGCATTGCAATGGCCTGCACCGGGCAGTTCCGTGCACACAGCCCGCAGCCAATGCAGCTTTCCTCCACATGGAGGTTTGCCGTGCGCCGCGCCCTGCGGTCATCGACCGGCCCGGCAAACAGCTTCGTGAGGAGCACCGGGGTGCGGGGCCGCATATGCCGGTTCGTCCGCCGGGCGCGGACGCTCAATATATTCGCCGTCCAGCCCCGCAAAGCCCAGGATTTCCCCGTTCTTTTCATAGACATAGACCTCCGCTTGAGGCAGCAGTTCCCTTACCAGCGCCTGATTTGCTTTCCAGTATTCGGTGGGAATAAAGCTGTGCGCCTGCAGGTTCGCAGCCAGCCACAGAGCGCATACACTGTCGAGGTCTGCCGGTTGAAATGCTCGTACCATGATCGTTTATCTCCAGAAATCGGTTTTATTCGGTGTCCTACGCATAGGCGAATTACTCATTGAATCGCCGGGAGCTTTCAATGCCCGCAAGGAATGGCGATCCT
>ERZ773227.689-NODE-689-length-29941-cov-4.388510_pt1 | contig 29941 bp, 20 predicted proteins | sample MGYA00580525_ERZ773227 | MGnify/ENA primary metagenome ERZ773227 (study PRJEB29015, sample SAMEA2737782) | human gut metagenome | biome: human gut; feature: human-associated habitat; material: faeces | place: China | collected 2012 ... | reverse complement strand
AGTCCTTTGCTCTACCAACTGAGCTATGGCACCCTTGTTTTGTTTAACGGGTGCAAAGATATGAATCTTTTTTGAGTCTTGCAATAGGCAGAGCTACTTTTTACTGATTTTTATTCTTCCAAAGAATTCCAGCCTTGTGCTTTTAGTTCGACTTCGCCTCCATCACGACCTACCAAGTAGTTACCGAGATCGGGTTTTGTAATATGACCGATTACTTTAACACCTTTCATTTCAGATACTTTATCATGATCAGTGAGAGGAACAGTGAAAAGTAATTCATAGTCTTCACCGCCATTTAAAGCTGCAGTTACCAAATTCATATTAAATTGTTCAGCCATTGCAGCCGTCTGATAATCGATAGGAATTCTATCTTCATATACGCGACATCCGACATTACTTTCTTTTGAAATATGCAAAAGTTCGGAAGACAGACCGTCTGATATGTCCATCATTGCTGTAGGGATAATCCCCGCATGACGAAGCATCTCTATAATATCTTTACGAGCTTCCGGCTTCAATTGACGTTCCAACAGATATTCTTTGCCTGTAAAATCCGGTGTGAAATCTTTTTCACCTTTAAATATCCTTTTTTCGCGTTCTAATAATTGCAATCCCATATAAGCAGCTCCTAAATCCCCGGAAACACATATCAAATCCGTTTCTTGGGCTCCACTGCGAAGAACAACTTTGTCTCTTTCTCCTTCCCCAATACAAGTGATACTGATGCAAAGCCCTGTTAAAGAAGCAGAAGTGTCTCCTCCGACAATATCGACTCCATATACATCACAGGCCAACTTTAGCCCAGCATAAAAATCTTCTACATCCTCAACAGAAAAACGTTTGGAAATACCAAGTGATACAGTGATCTGCTTAGGCTGGCCGTTCATGGCATAAATATCGGAGAAATTTACAACAGCCGATTTATATCCGAGATGTTTTAAAGGTACATAAGTCAAGTCGAAATGAATACCTTCCAATAATAGATCGGTGGTGACAAGCACTTGTCTATCCTCATAGGAGAGGATTGCCGCATCATCGCCTACGCCCTTTATCGTACTATTATTCTTTATTTCAATCCTGTCAGTTAGGTGGCGAATCAAACCGAATTCGCCTAATGTTGATATTTCTGTCCTGTTACTCATATTTGTTTTGTAATATATTATTTTTGGGAAATGTGATAATATGTTTTTTTATTGTCTCATTAAAACTCTGCTCATTGTAAAACCTGATTACAATCGGTAGATAATATAAATATTTCTTCCAACTTTCCGGAACAAGAGGACTGTTTTTTAAACGTGCTGCATCTTTTTCTGTTACTAAAATCAATTTTCCAGGTGAAGTCATCTTTTCGAATATCACATCCAATTTCTTGAAATCTGACTTGCTAAACGTATGATGATCAGGAAAAACGACCGGCAACACTTTATTTGAATACTTTTCTGCCTCACGAATAAATGGAGTGGGAACTGCAATACCTGATATCAACAATATATCATCTTCTTTTCCAATATTTTTATGGTTTAAGAAACGAGCTTCCGAGGGGAATACAGGTTTGACTTCTCCATAAACGATGCTGGTAAAAAAAAGTAACTGGTGAGCCCGCAACTTCATATTTTCTTCAATAATACGAAAATCGATCGGCTTCATATCTTCGTCGCATTTAGTAACAACCACGATATCTGTTCGGTCTATATTACTTATCGGTTCTCTCAGGTGTCCGGTAGGCATTAGTTTATCATTATAAAATAAACGATGGTAGTCACTCAACACGATCGAAAGGGAAGGGTGCACATATCTATGTTGATATGCATCATCTAACAGAATTACTTCAGGTCTGTCTTTTTCAGGGAGGGATAAAAGATTTTGAATCCCCCGGCGGCGATTAGCGTCGACAGCGACAAGTATATCCGGAAATTTATTTTTCATTTGAAAAGGTTCATCTCCGATCTCCAAACTGGAACTTTCAGAATCAGCAAGAATAAACCCCGATGTTTTTCTTTTGTACCCTCGGCTTAATACTGCAATGCGATATTTATCTTTCAGTAAACGTATGATATATTCTGTATGGGGAGTTTTACCCGTTCCTCCTACAGATAAGTTTCCTATGCAGATCACAGGAATAGAATATTGTTCGGAATGTAAAATACCCCAATCAAAAAGTCGATTTCGCAACCATATCCCAATTCCATATAAAAAGGAAAGGGGAGCCAGGTAGGAATTAAGTTTTATTTTGTCATTTTTTTGCATGTAACTTCTTATCTGCTGACAAATATAGTTAACTTATCGGTGGCTGTCAGTTTTTTATTTGTTTATTTCAAAAAGAAGATACAATTTGAATCTCTTTGAAAGATAAGTTTGTGTTTATTCTGAAATATTTTCAGGGAGTTTGTGACTATACACACTTATTGTAGAATTAAGTCAATATCCGGATAAGATATCCGTCGTATCTTTGTTGTCTTCTTGATAATCTCTTGTAAATTATATACTTTTGCATTGTCCCAATTAACATGCTATGCCATGAATGTCAAAATAGAAGAAAGCTGGCGAAAACGCCTTCAGGAAGAATTTGATAAGCCATACTTTGAGCAGTTGGTCACATTTGTCAAGAACGAATACAGAAGCGCACATGTGCTTCCTCCCGGACACCAGATCTTCCATATTTTTAATGCCTGTCCATTCGAGAAAGTGAAGGTTGTTATACTTGGACAAGACCCTTATCCCAATCCGGGGCAATATTACGGAGTCTGCTTCTCCGTCCCGCAAGGAGTTCCCATTCCTGGATCACTGGCCAACATATTCAAAGAAATACACCAAGACTTAGGCAAACCGATCCCCACATCCGGCAATCTGGACCGTTGGGTAGAGCAAGGCGTGTTTCCTATGAACTCGGTCCTGACTGTACGGGCTCACGAAACCGGCTCACATCGGAATATGGGATGGGAAACTTTTACAGATGCAGTGATAAAGAAATTGAGCGATGGACGTGAAAATCTGGTATTCATGCTGTGGGGAAGTTATGCAAAAGAGAAGATCGCCCTTATCGACACCCATAAACACTTGGTGCTGACAACCGTGCATCCGTCTCCACGCTCTGCTGACCATGGTTTCTTCGGCTGTAAACACTTCAGCAAGGCGAATACTTTCCTCCAAAGCAAAGGTATTCAAAAGATTGATTGGTAAGAAGTACGAGTTCCGGACATCCGGATGTAGCCATTCCGGACATCCGGGTGTGGAGAGCGGTAACATCCGGGTGTAGAAAGGCGGAAGATGGGCATGTTTCCAAACTTTTCTGCTTGCTTTTCGTTCTTTTCCTACTTGTTTTAGTAAAAAAGGACCTTTATGTTGAGGGAACTATCTCCACACAGATGTATATCGGCACGGTTCCCTGCGTTTTTGTAAACAATACCGGCTACCCATTTCAACGGCAGGTAGTGATACAAGTGTGATACAGGAATCCGGTATGTATCACTCCTTGCACACCATGTTTGTCAATGCTTGCAAAACAAAGTGTGATAGAGTGATAGAGAAACTGGATTATTGTGCAAGAGAGAACCGCAAGCTGATACCGTAGTTTGAGTTTGAAGTCGGATAGGATGCACTCGATATCAACGGTTCATTGATCTGAATATCATAGAATGCACGGACCGTCAACGCACGGCTCAAACCGTAATCAGCCGAGAAGGAGATTGTCTTTGCGATGTTACCGCTAGTAGCCTGCGTCAGTTGAGTGTCGATTTTACGAATCAACGACTGCATCTTGTTGAACGAGAAATCGAGGCGAACGGTGAGGTCATTGCTGAAATCACGCGTTTTCTTCATCTTCAAAACCTTGTTGAACTCGGCATATTTGTAACCCAAACCGATCGTCACCTTCTTGGAAAGTGCTTCGACCAATTGGTAGGATGTCGTGTTCAGGCTTAAATTGCGGGTAGTCGAATAGTCCGCCCGAACCGTCACGTTATTCAACAGCGTCGCATCTGCACCCAACAAAGGACTAAACGCTTCGGTAAGGCTGACAGACGAAATCGAATAAGGAGACGATGGTGTCGGGTTATCGTTCAGAATCGACTGGATATATCCCAGTCCGTCCTGCCCGGCATCCACCCAATTCAAGAAGGATGTGAAAGCACCTACCGAATAAGAACAACGGTACTGGTGACTCAACGTCAAGCTCTTGAAATATTTCTTGACAGCCGGAATCTTGATCAAGCCGTCGTAAGTAACGCGCCAGTTAGGCAACATGCTCTTCAACGAAGGGAAAGCCGTCAAGCCTACCTTCTTCGGATCCTTACCGGTATAAGCGGCCAGAAATGCAGGAATCAGGACATCCGCCGAATTCCGGTTGACGCCGTTCACATTATCTGTTCCCGGATTATAAGGCATTCCTCCCAAGCCTTTATCATGGATAAAGCCCACATCCGGATATTTCAAGCCGGAATACTTGCTTTCGATACGTTGGGCAATGATCTCGCGGTTTGCCAACAACTTGTCAAAGGCTTTCGAAGAATAGTTATTCATAGCATTGCCACTGCCTCCGAATGCGCTTCCCAACGCGATTGTCGTCATGGTAAAGTTTCCCCCCATAATCTCCGGCATACCTTCATACATAAATTGTATTTCCGTATTACGCGTATCGTTGCGAAGAGCCGTCAAGTCGATCTTCAATCCAGTGATCGGTTCGAGGTTCGCCCGTATATTCAGATTTTTCGTACTGGTCATGACTGCGGCATTCACGTCTCTCTCGGTATCCGTAATCAGCCAGCCTTTTTCATATGCCTCGTCTATATAGCTACGACGCACGTCACCGAACGCAAAACCGATCCCCGGGGAAAGTCCGAATGAAGAACGTCCCTGGCCAAAGATATCACCGATCTCCGGACGGAAACCAGGCAGCATCATACCGGCAGAGTTCGTAAACTGAATATTGAAACGGCGCACCATCATCAAAAAGCGGGCACTGTGTTCAACCGCCTTGTAAAGAAAATCCTCAGTAGGGGCCGGTCCCGGTATGATCGTCAACTTCAAGCGCACCGTGTCTTGGTTCAAAATCTTAACCTGTGCGAAGTTGATCGGCTTGAACTTTACTTTGTAGACACGCCCGTCCGTTCTTCTGGCCGTGATTTGCACCTTTTTCGTAAACATTCCATGCTCGACAACCGTAGCGCTGTCCGGACTCAAGACAATTTCTTTTTCCAATTTCGGCTTTTTCTTCTTCTCCGTTTTTTTAGCCGTAGTCCGGGTATTGTTAAACTTCTGGTTGATCTTCTTCAAATATTTGTTTTTGTTGTAGAGAGATAACAGGTTCAAGTTCGCCTGCAAATCGAACTGACGCTGGTTCTTGATCGTATTACCCATCTCGATATCTTCGCTTACCGTCGCTCCACGATCCCAGTTGTAAGTAGCATTGTAGCTCAAAGAAGCATTGGTCCAATCCAGGACCGGGATCAGCTGCAACGGCAACTGCCAGGTCGCCATAAACTGTTGGTCATACTTCATCGGGGTTCCCAGGTCAGCGATGCTCTTCTTCACGGAATCTTTCCATAACTGGTAACCGTCCGGGTTCAGTTCCTTATTCACCTGCACATACGGTTCTTCGATACGGGCATTCGTACCGGAACTGAACGTTATGTTCAGGTTATTCGTAAAAGCCCAGTTCAAACTGAAAGCACGGTCCCAATAGAAGTTCTGGCTGAATGTCACTGGTATATCGTTGGGGACACCTGTTGCCGCTCCTGTCAGGTCGCGTAATTTTATTTCGTAATAATTACGCATCATGGCCGTCTGGAAGTTGATAGACGGGGCCACATTAAACGCCAGTTGTTTGGCATAGCGCGTATAGCCGTTGTTTTTCTTCAATAACTTATCAAATGGCTTGATCGGCTTGACATAAGGCACATAGCTATAGGCGAAATTGGCACGGTAATCCTTTGTCGTTTCATATTCAGTCTCCGGGTTTTTCTTATCATTAATGCTGTACGAATACCCGAGCGTGAAGTTTGCCGGATCGTAAGGCATCGGGTTCTTACTCTTGATATTCACACGCACATTATTAAACGAAACACTCTTGATAACCGTCCTATCTTGAGAATAATTACGAATCGAGTCCTTCTCGGCTTTCGTTTCCGCCTTGTCGATAGCATCCTTCAACTTGACATCCTGATCCAGCGGATTGTATTTTGGATCATATGTTTCCTTCGAATAAGCATAATAGAACGGGATACTGACTTGCGCCTTTTCCGGGAACAGCTTACCCAATTCGATAGAGGTCGCCACGTTATACTGTTTGAAGTCTTCCATCCGGCGTTCGTTCAACGACTGGTCGAGAGCACCGAAACCAGCCGTTTCGATACGTCCGCCCACATTCACCGTTCCCAAGTCGGAAAGCGCAACATTCAAATTCGCATTGGCCGCCCATCCACCTTCTTCATTGAAGTCGGTCAGGCGCAATTCGTTCACCCAAACTTCCCCACTCTTCAACTTATTACGCACGTTACGCACACCGATCATGACTGTCTTCACTTCGGAAAGACTCGGATTACCTTTGACACGGATCGTATTGCCATCGTTGTCCGGATCCCTACCAGAATAGACAGTCTGGAAAGACACTCCATTCGTACCGGACCGTTTTTCCCGGTTACGCTCCAGTTTTAGGTCCGTCAAAATCTCCAAACGGAAATTCAACATGTTTTCTGCCGGCCAAACGATTTTCTGGTGTTCCGAATTGTTATAGTTATACTCCCCGTGCGGAGTCAATTTCAACGGTACTTCATATTCGTAATAGTTATTCTTATAGTCCGATCCCAGGCGGATAAAAACAGCGAGATCGCCATCTGCAAGATCGTTTACATCCAATTTCGGAGCCTCGGCATGTGTAAACAGTTGCAAGCGCTTATACTGCCGCAAATCATAATTCGTATTCTTATACACGGCACGTGCATCTTGAGCGGCAAGGTCCGTTATCTTTAAAGAAAGCGCCTGTTCGTTCTCCTGACGGATCTGAGGCTGGCTTGGATCCAGTACACGGCTGACGCCCGGGGGCAATGTATAGCTGACCGGATCCCTGTCACTGTTTTCCTCGATATTGACAGTCGAGACTTCCAATTTACCCTTCACTGCGGGCGGCATCTTCGGATCGGACAAATCCTGCTCGTAGGATCGCCATTCTCCGCGTACCAATTGCAGAGTACCGAAGCGCAACACGACCGATTCCTTAAATCCTGTCATATACATACGCATGAAACGAATCGTCTTGAAATCATTGATTGCCCCCACACGACGCTGGTATTGTTTTACCGGAATCTTAAATTGATACCAGGTAACGGATTCTGTCGTACCATCCGCCAATCTTACTGATGAAGTACGTTTATCCGCAATGAAGTTTTCACCGACAACCGTATCCTGCGGAGTTATCCTGACTTTGTATTCGAAATATTTTTCATTTTTATTCAGAGTATTGTCCTGATTGATGTCTTCTACATCAGGCACGGTCTTGGAAGAAGTGCTGTAGCGCTCGCCCGAATCGTTGATATCTTTCGAGTTTCCTTCCGTTCCATTATAGCGTTTGTAACGTGTTAAGATATCCACCTCCTGAGAATCATAGTCCGAACCACGAAAATAGTGGAACTTGTCACCGGCCGGATCAAAGAAAGGGGACAGCTGTAACGGATCGTTCTCCATCTCGGTTAGGGTTACCGCATTCAATTTCTGGCGTAATTTATTCAGATAATCCTGGTAAGCCGGATATTCCTTTTCTTCATCCGAGGATAAACCGTTCAGGCCGACATCCTGCAACAGACGTGCACCTGCCGTATTGTCGAAGGCATAAACTGTACTCTGCTGTTTTGGAACCTTACCCCAAACAGTATAATCGACCTTAGACGTATCGCCATCGATTGGCAATCCGTTTTCGAAGAACTTCTTTTCATCCTTCAATATGTCTTCCGATATCTCACCCAAATTAAAATACAGATCCCCCCCTGTTGTCTGACGATCATAAATGAACGGATCGAGCATCCAAAATTCGATATATTCGACATTCGCCGTCTCAAAGTCACTCTGGTCTATCTTTCGCATCATTCCACCGAAACGCTTTTCCGGGTTTTGCAATGTTCCGTCAGGATTAATATTATCGGCATCCAAGTTATACGGTCCGCGTTCCTGCGGATAGTAAGCCATGTTCAGAACTGTCAACGTATTACTTTCACTCATGCTTTGCTGCCGTTGCGGGAACAACTCTCTCGTCTCGATAGCACGGACATAATGGTTGGACAAATCTTTTGTCGTAATATATTTCGGACGCAAAGAAGAATTTTTACGCGTGAACAATCCGTCGATCGTGTACCAAGCGAGCAAAGCACGACTTTTCCCGTAATCGATATTATTGGTCAGCCCGGCTTCCGGGAACAATTGGGGCGTACCATCGTCATAAGGCACACTGGACAACTGCCAGGGATAAGGGTCGGAGAGGTCGAAATTGCTCTGTGTCGACTCGAAGTCATCCAGATACGAATATCCCCCCGTGTTCTTGTTTTCGTAATGCCCGGCAATCAAATGAGCGAACTCCGCATTGAAAGATATCTGGCTGGGTTTGCTTAGGTTCAGCAACGGCAGCTTGTCGAACATATTGGTAAGCCACTGACTCTCGCCCTTATAAGCCATATTGACACCCCAGAGCGTATTCTTTATCGCTTCGTCGCCCATCGTCGTCTTGGTGGTCAACGGCATTTCGGACATGTGCATGATGGTAGCGCCTACCATCAGATTCGGGTTGAACTGATAGTTCAAGTCCAATCCCATCATGGTCTTACGCTGCATGTTATAGGCTGTCTGGTTTTCCAGCGAGACACTGACCGGCGTGCCTGCAGAAATAATACTTTCGTTCAGGATCGTTACCACGCCGGAAGTATAGTCAACAGTATAATCTACATTCTCGGTTAATATCGCTCCGCCAGCCGTTACTTTCACTGAACCTCGCGCTACGTTGGAAGCTCCCAACTGTATCTCGGCACCCGAAGAGGCTTTGTATTCCCCCTCCAGTTTGAACTTATTCTTTTCAGCAATCTGTCTGGCGACAGTCAATGTCGAGTCGTAGAGTTCCTGGAATACATATTTGTCAGCAATCGCATCATTGTTAATCTTTTTACGCAGATAGGAGCCGAATGGTTCCACACTTGGAAAAATAATTTTCCCATTATCGGCAAGGACGGTCACACCTTCAATAAAGTCGTATATACCATCCGGATGCGGCTGATTGTTGGAATCATAGCTATCCAGGTTCAGCACTCGTAACAAGATTTGGTTGGCAATCGCCCCTTCCGGCAAATAGTTGACATACGTACCGGTTGTATCGCTTTGATACATGATATTCAACTTGAACTTCTCTTTTTGGACAGAGTAAGCTCCTAATGAATAGATATTTTTCATCATCAGGTCCCAAAAAGGCATATCAGGCGACATGGTAATTCCTTTCAACAACTTCACATACAGGCAAGAGGCAGCCGATGAAGGATTGTCAGTCGAGAACTCACCAACCTGATAAGTCTTTCCATCCGAATAAGTATAATTGTAAGCGACAGCCAATACCTCATCTGCCTGCAACTGTGTTTTCAGCGAGATATACCCCAACTTCGTATTGACCGTATATTCGGACGCATCCAGCAAACGAGCACTTTCCACTTCTTCATACTCCGTACCGTTAACAAAAGTTCCTCCCAACGCCTGATTTACCGTGCTGATATCACGAGCACCGGTAAATTGCTGGTTAAGGGTATTATATAATGTATTCGTATTATTATAGGGGATAGACAGCGCCCCCGAAGGAGAAACGACCGTCGTATTCGAAATATTATCATGCTCGGCCAGATCAGCAAAAGCGACCACGTTACGCGCCTGGTCATAAGTAGCCCGTTTGTTTGTCACCCAAACTTCCACCTTGCTAATCGTGACGGGAGAGGAAATCGTATTCAGGTTCTTCACCGCCTCATCATAGCGGTCGCGAAAATAGTGTGACAGGAAAAAGTGACGATTCTCGTCATACTGGTCAATCGTCAATTCGAAAGGTTTTGTCTGCACGCCCCCTTTAGAACTGACCGTTTTCGATTCCGACTCCTGCTGTGCAAACAACGCATTGACTCGCAGCTTCCCGAACTGGAGATCCGCTTTCATACCGAACAGGGCTGCTCCTCCGTTGATTAGGGAGTTACTAGTTGTCATACTTACATTTCCGGCTTCCAGCGACTTGATAATTTCATCTTCCTCCCCGGTATAAGCTAATTTCAGTTTTTTGGAGTCGAAATCAAAAGAAGTTTCGGTATTATAGTTCATATCGAAATTCACTTTGCTACCAACCGATGCCTGTACATTCAATTGAACATTCTCATCGAAATTAAAGAAGGTACGGTTACGAGCACGTTCCGGCAAAGAGGGATTTTTGGTTTTATTCTGCTTCAAGCCTAACTCCACTTCGGCCGAACCTTGCGTTTTCACCCGGACACCGCCCGGCCCAAAGATACGTTCCGCCGCACCGATATTGAACTGCATATCAGCTAAGTTGAACTGCTTATTAGCCGCCTTTTGAAATTCTTCCTCGTTTTTCTGGCGATAGTAGGATTGAACGGATTTTTGGAAACTATAATCCTGGTATTCCTCAGGGGTCAACGAAATAGGAGTAGTCAGATCGGCATCACCTAACTTGGTACGGACTACATACGTCCCGGTTCTGATATCATATTCGACCACTGATTTCACGTTATCCGGCGTCTTCAAGTCAGCAGGTGATTGCTTGGTAAGATCCTGATATTCTTCAGGGACCGTCTTAGCTACCGGAAAGCGGGTGCGCACCTTCGGCACCGTATCATCCGGAACGACCGGCTGTTCAGTATCCGGCAACGACATCTCATAGGCCAGAAAATCCGTATTCATAGAATACAGACCTGCACCAAACAGTAGAATTGTTATCCAGAGTATAAATTTCAGTGTCCTTCTCATGTTAATTGACAATTGACAACAGACAATGACAACCGACAATTCCAAATTCTCCTAAATTGCCAATTGCCAATTATCCATTGCTTAAAGCATTCTTAGGGCTGTTTTAATGACCTGCTCGACAGCCAGTGCAGGCGAACCTTTCAATATCAAGTTAACCGCCTTTTGCGAAGCGGCCTTCTGGAATCCAAGCATAACCAATGCCGCCACTGCTTCTTCTGTGACAGCACCACTGGCAGCGACAGAAGAGGAGCCACCTGTCACTGTCATTCCCTCTATCGGCTTTACCTTGTTTTTGAGATCAACTAGAATACGTTGAGCTGTTTTCAATCCGATTCCTTTGACTGACGTCAGAGCTGTTTCGTTCTTATCTGCAATCACCCGGATCAATTCGGATGGTGACAGGGAAGAAAGGATCATCCGGGCAGTATTGGGACCGACTCCCGACACGGAAGTCAACATCAGAAACAGTTCGCGCTCATCTTTTCCTGCAAAGCCAAAAAGCAAATGGGCATCCTCACGTATCACTTCGTACACGTAAATCTTCCCGGTCGGTTTCCCATTATAAAAAGTATATGTATTCAAGGAGATATTCAGTTCATAACCGATTCCGGCACATTCCAAGATCATCCTGGCCGGTGTCAGTTCTACTATCTCTCCCTTGATATATTCTATCATGTATCTTACGTCTTTATGATTCGCACCTATTATAACGCAAAATTAGACAAAAGCGTATATCCGAACTATCTTTTTTGGTATTATTGTTTCCAAAACCCCGGCAACAAGATTGTCAGCACCGTAAAGATCTCCAAACGTCCGACCATCATCAGAAAAGACAAGAACCATTTCGATACCACCGGAACATCAGCATAGTTTCCGACCGGTCCCAGACTACCAAGTCCCGGTCCAACGTTACTGATCGAAGAGATAGTAGCCCCGATCGTCTCCTCAAATCCTACCCCATCGATCATCAGCACCATACAGCTGACAAATATTAAAGCAATATAGGCAAAAGCGAACGCCAATACCCGGTGGACGATATCACCAGAAACAGCATGCCCGTTCATTCGTACCGGAATAATGGCATGTGGATGCGTCTGCTTCTTAAACTCATTAAAGAGGTTCTTGGTCAAAATCACAAAACGGCCCATTTTCAAACCTCCACAAGTAGAGCCAGCACAACCACATACCACCATCAGAACTAGCGCTAACAGCCAGAAAAACGGTCCCCACGGAATATAATCGACCGTTGCAAACCCACATGTAGACACCAATGTCACGACCTGGAATACCGTTTGCCTAAAAGCTGTACCAAAATCGTCCACAATTCCTTTATACATGATCCAGACTGTCGATATTGCCGTAATAATCAGTACGAACCAGAAAAACCAGCGTGTTTCTTCATCCGCAAATAACTTCTTGGGCCTACCGTTAAAAAAGAAATATATCAAAGTAATATTGGTCGCACCGATAAACATAAAAATCGTAATTGTATATTCGATATAGGCAGAGTCCCAGTAAGCGATACTGGCATTTTTCGTGGAATAGCCACCTGTAGAAATACAAGTGAGCGCATGATTGACAGCGTCATACAAGTCCATTGGACCCGCCCATAAAAGACCAATAAGGATAATGGTCAGGAACAAATAAACTCCCCACAGGCGCTTGGCCACCTGGGTAACACGCGGACGGAAACGTTCGTGCGTGATACCCGGAGTCTCGGCATTGAACATCTGGGTAGCCCCACCTCCGATAATAGGCATCAGCGCTACGGTAAACACGATCATTCCAATACCGCCCTGCCATTGCGTAAGGCTCCGCCAAAACAATATCCCGTGCGGAAGAGCTTCGATATCGGTCAATATGGTAGAGCCTGTCGTCGTAAAACCAGACATCGTTTCGAAATAAGCATCCGTCACATTATCTATATAGCCACCTAAATAGAATGGTAACATCCCCAAAAGGGAGAAAAGAGCCCAAGTTAATGTAACAGTCAGCATCCCTTCCCTGCGCCCGGCCGTATGTTCATTGGCTCGTAGTCCGATCAGCATAAAAAGGACTCCCGTTCCGAACATGATACCACTCGACTGAAGAAGCGGATAGAAGTCATTTCCTTCATATAAGAAAGCGACTGCCGTTGCAGCCAGCATAAACAACGTCTCAAGGATGAACATCATCCCTAACATCTTAATTATAAAACGAATGTTCAGCATAATATGCTATTAACAATTGACATATTGAACAGAGAAAAGAGACAACCCTGAGTTGTCCATTGACAATTAATTAAAGTAGTCCTCCAATTTACGCATAGCCGTATCCAAACAGAACACCACAACGTGGTCATAAGCTTGGATATGTGTATCACCCTTGATCATCATAGGCTCACCGTCACGAATCAATCCGCCCAACGTCAAATCTTTCGGAAGATTCAGATCTTTTACCTGCTTACGGGTAATTTTCGAATCGGGACGGGCAACAAGTTCCGCCACATCTGCATTGGCAAAAGTTAAACACTTCACGTTCGACACGTCTGCATCCAACAGGAATTGGTAGATATGGCTGGCAGCAATCAGTTTCTTATTGATAACCGAGCCGATGTCCATGCTCTCCGCTAAAGGTATGTAGTCGATATTTTCGATCTTGGCGATAGTCTTGAATACTCCGGCGCGTTTAGCAGCCAGACAAGCCAAGATATTCGTACTCGAATTATCCGTCAGTGCGATAAATGCCTGTGCATCTTTGATCCCTTCCTGCATCAACAGATCGGTATCGCGTCCATCTCCATTGATGATCAAGACATTTCCAGGGACAACCTCAGCTATACGGTGACTCTTTTCTTTGTTAGTCTCGATTACTTTTACACGGATATTGTTCGGAAGGTACTGGCAGGTACGGATCGCAATACGGCTTCCTCCCATAATAATGACTTTCTTTACTTCGGGGTCTCGCTTGCCCGCATGCAACCGGACGTCTTCGATATGGCTTTTAGTCGTTGTAAAAAAAACGATATCTCCCGATTCTATACGATCTGTACCACGGGGAATAATGGTCTCGTTCTGCCGTTTGATGGCAACGATATGATAGAGTTTCTGTTCGTTCAGTAATTCGGACAGATGTTTGTTCACAAGTCGGGAATTATCGCGCACCTTTACACCGATCAGAATCAGAGCGCCTCCGAACAACTCCCAGTATTGCCGAGTCCACGGGCGTCTGACAGCCGTGACAATTTCTTTGGCTGCCAGCATTTCCGGGTAAATCATGGAATCGATCCCCATTTTTTCAAACAGTTCCTTGTTTTTAGGGAGCAAATATTCGTAATTGTTGATACGCGCCAACGTCTTATGTGCTCCTAATTTAGAAGCCAGAATGCTGGCTGCCACATTGGTCGTTTCTTCCGGCGTGACACTGACAAACAGGTCGGCCTTTCTGATACCGGCTTCTTCCAGGTCCCGAATGGATGTCGGATTACCCACCATAGGAAGGATCTCCATGCTTGAATTCGTGAAATTCAAACGTTCCTCATTCGGATCCATCAGGATAATATCCTGCTTCTCCTGTGATAACATTTTTGCCAGGTGGGTTCCTACTTCACCGGCTCCGGCTATAATAATTTTCATTTTATATAATAGATTAATTATAAGGATATATTATCCTCCGATAACCATCTTTTTTATTTCTCCTGCAATACTTTTGGCATCCATACCACACAGTTTATACAGTTCGGGAATCGATCCATGTTCGACAAACTCATCCGGCACACCAATCCGTTTTACCTGAGGAGCATATCCGTTATCAGCCATAAATTCCAAAACAGCACTGCCCAGTCCACCTTTGATTACGCCGTTTTCAACAGTGATGACACGACTGAACCTCTTACCGACTTCATGCAGCAGTTCTTCATCCATCGGTTTAAAAAAAATCATATCATAATGGGCAATCGATATACCATCACTTTCAACCTCCTTTATGGCCTTTATCACTTCGTTGCCAATAGGTCCAAGTGACAAGATCGCAATATCATCCCCATCACGAAGTTTCTTGCCTTTCCCGATCGGAAGGATATGCATCTCATTCCTCCAATCTGCCATCTCTCCCTTACCGCGTGGATAACGGATCACAAAAGGGCCGTTACATTCCTTATACCCGGTATACATCAAATTCCTTAAATCCAGTTCGTTCAAAGGAGATGAAATAACCAAGTTCGGGACTGGACGCAGATAAGCGAGGTCGAACACCCCGTGATGGGTCGCCCCGTCTTCGCCTACTAGACCGGCACGGTCCAGACAGATTACCATATGAAGATTCTGAAGTGCAACATCGTGTATCACCATATCGTATGCCCGTTGCATGAAAGAAGAGTAGACATTGCAGAATGGGATCATTCCCTCTTTGGCAAGTCCGGCAGAGAAAGTTACCGAATGCCCTTCGGCAATCCCGACATCAAACGCCCGTTTCGGAAACGCTTTCATCATATAAGTCATAGAACAACCTGTCGGCATAGCAGGAGTGACCCCCACGATCCGTTCGTCCTGTTCAGCCAGCTCGACAAGGGTATGTCCGAAAACATCCTGATAAAGTTGAGGTTCGTTCAACTTATGGACAATGATCCGTTCTCCTGTTTCTTTATTGAACAGCCCTGGTGCATGCCATTCCGTTGCCGACTTTTCAGCAGGCTTGAATCCTTTGCCTTTTTTAGTTTTGATATGTAATAGTTTCGGACCTTCCATATCCTTTATATCATTCAGAACCTTGATCATATAACCGACATCATGCCCGTCGATCGGACCAAAGTAACGGATGCTGAATCCCTCAAACAGATTATGTTGTTGAGTAAGCAATGCTTTCAGACTATTGTTAAAACGAAGGATATTTCCCCGACGGTCATTATTGATCAGTTTCATCTTCCGCAATCCGCGGTACACATCATAACGCATTTTATTATATGCCTGACTGGTTGTGATATCCACCAAATACTGACTCAACCCACCGACCGCATGATCTATTGCCATATCATTATCATTGAGAATGATAAGTAGGTTGTTTGGATTAGCCGACGCATTATTCAGACCTTCGAACGCCAACCCACCCGTCATGGCTCCATCACCGATCACAGCTATTACATGCCTGTCTTTTTCCCCTTTCAACGCAGAAGCGACCGACATACCCATAGCCGCCGAAATGGAATTTGAAGCATGTCCGGCAACAAATGCGTCATAAGGGCTTTCCAGAGGATTAGGAAATCCACTGATTCCTTTAAATTTTCGGAGCGTATGAAAAGCCTCTCGACGTCCAGTCAGTATTTTATGACCATACGCCTGATGCCCCACATCCCATACAATACGATCATAGGGAGTATTAAAAACATAGTGTAGTGCAACCGTCAGCTCTACCGTACCGAGACTTGCCCCAAGATGTCCCGGATTCTCCGATAGTACATCTATTATATATTGACGCAACTCTGCACATACCTCTCCCAATTTATCGGGGGACAACTTGCGCAAATCCTCCGGGTAATCAATGGAATTTAATATGTGTTCATCCTTGCATTCTGTCATAATCGCTATAATTTTGTGGCAAATGTAAAGAATTAACGGGAGATAAAATAGTTTTAGTATGTCATTCTTTAGCAGTATGACACAATTAAACCGCTTCTTCTCCTTTCCCTATAATCAAATTTAATCCTGTTTTGCATTTTCGTATGTAACACAAACAAACTCATTTGCCATAAAAACAAAAAAGCAGTCACAAATAATTGTAACTGCTTGATTTTCAGTGGTGCCACCAGGAATCGAACCTTTTATTTCGGTTTATTCTAAACCCCTGATTGACTGCACATTTACTACTTTATCTTTTATGAAAGCCATTGAATTAACACTACACTAAATTCATCGCTTTTCGTAATTGTCTTTACAATCATCATCTCTTTGACAATGTAAAGGTAGATAAAAAGTTCGATTTCCGCAAATGTCAATAGGGATTTTTATGAAATATTTTTTGCTCAAACCTGATAATGTTCCTAAAAGATGGCTAAGAGCCTGTCTAAATCTTACTCAATTCTATTTTGAGAGTTTTATCCAATATCTTTCAGCCATAGGCTGTAGCCTGTCTCTTATTACCTTCATCACAGTATCGAAATCAAGCGCCTCTTTCCATTGAATTTTTCTAAGAAAAGCCTTCCAACGGCTTATGCGTGCCCCGTCTGTAGCAAAACTATCCGTAAACAGTTGCAAATCGGGGTTGTATGCAAGTCCTCGATTGTCGAACGTCGCTTCGATGGCGTCATACAAAGCGTCGTCATTCAAATTTCTCTTCGTCAGGAGCTGATAACAGTCAAAGAAATCTTTCATGCGACTGTTGAGAACATCACGATCTATCATCGTATGGAACTTCTCGGCAATAACGGTTTCTAAAGAATATGCCTGTATATTCACAGAAGGGATATCCGATAAAAGCAGAGGAAAGTCTATAGTTGTTGGATGTGGAATGACGACATCACCAAAGCCAATATCTACAAACATATTATAAGCTATGGTATCCATATGGGCAGTAAAATAGAATCTTGTACCAGGATATTTCTTTTCGACTGTGATCGGTTCTATTTTGATACTTCCTGCGTCAAATGACACCCCATCTTCATGGCATACGATACCCAGGATTTCTTGGAATACACGAGCCAGGAAATCCCAGCCACAACTGATCCTGTCCGCCATAAACCCACATCAACCGTAGGACGAGCCTCAAGTCCATTCATGGCATAAAGCAAAGAACCGCCTTTCAACAAGAATTTGTCCTTGTACTGGCTTACAGAAACCCTGTAAAGCAGTCTCTCGTTGAAGTACCTTGCCAGAAGATACATGTATTTATAGCCTGTCTCATTCATGAGGTTGAGCAAGCGTGTCTTTACAGACTTGTCATAGTTTTTCTTTCCCATTATCTTATTCTATTGCGATTTCGAGATAATTTTTCAACGTGTTAAACACTCTTAGGCGCTTGGCGTAATCCTGCAAACGGGCGAGATTACGGTTCGGCTTTTTCAGATAAGTACGTATTACTTCCGCGCAAACGTCCAGACCAATCTTGTTCCGATACTTCACCGCATCACAAACACTTCGTTCCATATCAGTAATATGAACTTTATATCCCGATATATCCGCATCCATAATCCCAAACTCCAAGTTCTCTTTTTTCCAATAATAAAGTTCTATAGGCAGGGCGTGTGGAAGCACTACTTTCCTTTTATTGGCAATGGCTATGCAAAAAGCAGGCGGGACTGTCGTAGACAGTTGATGATATGTCCAGGCATTGTATAGGCATACAACACCATTCGGTATTATCCTCTCCACGTCTATCATCGTGTTTAGCAATGCCTCAGGAGCAGCATATACCCCATGACGCAATCTTATCAAATCGCCACGTTCTTTAGCTCGCAACCCCTGTTTATATTCCGACAGGTGAGATATATCCGTTGTGGATATAGTCCCTCCGAGAGACGCAACTTTATTAATTATATCATTCATATAATCCACCTTAGAAGTTCTTTTCACACTACAAAAATACGATTATTTTCCGAATAATAGGTAATATTCTACGGTTAATTCGTAAAAACACCGTATAATACTACCGGTATCCGTTTTTCATATAAATCATATCTATAGAAGAAGCCCTGTGTCATCTGATGATTTCTGATGACATCTGATGCCATTGCTTTTCATGTTTTAGAGATAAAGCGGTTCTTTGCCCAAATCCATGAAAATGAGATGTTATGAACATACAGGAAGCAAAGGACATCAGACTTGTTGATTTTTTAGCCGGATTCGGATATGAACCGGTAATACAGCATGGAAACAGCGTGTGGTACAAATCACCTTTTAGGGCGGAAAAGAAGGCTTCTTTCAAGGTAGACCTTCATAAGGAACTGTGGTATGACTTCGGACTGGCCATGAGGGTTCTGATAATCTCATTCCAATGCATTACATGTATTGCCTATTAATAGTGCTATAATTCTGATATATGATGTCTTGCGCATGGATTTGCCTCAACGAATACGAATCTGTCCTCCGATTACTTGCCAATATTCCACTGCTTGAATAATATTATTCCCAATTATAGATGTCCATAATTACTTCTTTTATATTAGCTGTTGCGCCACCTGTAAATTCTCTTTTAATATTTTACCGAGACTTTTTGCAAAGTGTTTGTATGAATTCTTTTCTTTCTCTTTATCATTATCCGATAAATTACTACTATCAATTTCAGAGTGTACAAAACTGACAATACTATCAATTGCATTATCTACGGTTTTGCTGCTAATTTTTGATTTATATCCCAATGCATTTATAACACATATATTTACCAGCTCCAATATCTCTGGCGATTTAATAGCTGCTTTTATTCGCTCTGCCATTAGTTTTGCACCTTTATCTTGTGATTCTGACAAGATGTCAAGAAAGATATCAGCTAATGTTATTTACCTATTCTCCATAATCTTCAAATTACAAACTTTCCAGCAGTTCTATCATTTTATAGATGGTAGTTGATGGATTATTATATGTATCCAGCATCTTGGCTCTTGCCGTTGCTTCTGATGTTTTTTCAGACAGTTGCTGTTTCTCATTTAATGCCAAAGTTCCCTTTGTGTAGTGTTCAAGATGTCTTTTCAGTTTCTTGATGCAGACGTTTTGCGTTAGTTCGGCATGACACTTCTCAAAGTGCAGCAAATACCACAACTCAATACATGGATTCGACACCATCAATATCGCATCTGGAATACTTAGCAGGTGTTCCAGCATTCCGTCCACATCTAGGTCAAACATTAGGAATGTTTTATCATTTTTGGTTACAACATATTCCCGTTTACAATTCTCTATATACCGAACGGATATGTTCGAATCGCTCTTTCTTGGGATAATTTGAATAGGCGCACGGTATTGTGAACGGAGGTGGCTGATATAAGCAACCTCAGACTCCCCTTCACAGAAAACAAAGAAGTTTGGCTTCATTGTTTTGCCTTTGGATTTTCTTATTTGTCGTCCCATATCAGTTTCTATTTTATAAAATTATCCGTCTGTTCGTCAATATACGGGATGGCATCAAAACGACCTTGCAGATATGCCTTTTCTGCATCCAGCCCGTCACGGAAATCTTTGTAATCAAACAGCGAATACAAATCCGAGGACCCGTCATCCCGTTTGTTAACAAAATATATCTGATCCTTACGTAACTTGTTGGTATTAAGCAGGTATGTATTGTGTGTAGTATATATCAACTGCGCCGATTCGCTTTTATTGAACAAACCGATAATATATTCTACCAGTTTTATATGCAGCTGCGTTTCGATTTCATCTATCAACAAGATTTTATTATTCTTGACGATATCCAGGATTGTCAGCATCATATTGAATAAACGCTGTGTTCCATCAGACTCTTCTGCAAAAAAGTTGAAAGGAACATCCGGGTTATTTCTGTGATAGGTCGTAATGACCAGCTGTGGTTTCTGAATATCTTCTACCGACAATATTTGATTGTCTGCAGGGTCAATCACTGCAGTCGAAAATACTTTATTCTCGTGCCTGCTGTCGATTTTGACAATGTCGCTATCAGCAATTCGCAGCACATTAAGGAACTGTTCTTTGTTCTCATTCAACAAGCGCTCGACAGAGAACGAATTATATCCGAAATAATTCAAAATAAAACGCTCATTGAAATATCGAAAAACATCTTTTGCTGTATCTCGATCCATCTGACTGGCGCGTGACACGAAAAGCGTTTTTTTGGATGTATTGGCAGCAACATCCATAGGGCGGCGAATCACCGAGCGGAATTCATAGATATTCTTTTTGTCGGGTCCCTTTGTTTCATCACGGGAAAATACCAGTGAACGACGGCCATTCGGATAATAGTAAAGTGCCTCTTTCAGTATCTCAACTTTATTGAGTTCAAAAGAATATTCATATTCGATACCTTCAAGGAGGAAGCGAATGAAGAATGTACTTGACTTGCCAATGCCTCCGAATTTGAACGGAGTAAAGGCAAATATCGTATTCTCATTGTAATTATGAGATGAGAATATCATTCCCACACAAGCGCGAATAGCCTTGATAAGGCTGCTCTTTCCTGACGCATTTGCACCATAAATGGCAACAGTTTTAAGCAACCGCTCATCACCGCATACAAATGTATTTTCTTCAAGCTCCTTTGCCTTTTTTGTCTGTATGCTTGCTGCCTGCATATCCAGTACCACCTCATCTTTAATTGAGAAGAAGTTGCTCAAACGAATTTCAAGTATCATTTCATCCCTTAAATTTGTAATTGTTTTGCAAATATAGCAAATTAAATGACAAAATCATAATTCGGACAATTTTTAATAGATTAGAGGTAGCCTGCATAAAGTATTGTTATATAGGGGGCATTCGACAAGCCAAAGAATGATGTTTCTATATCTGTGTGTTCATTCACTACTTGCAACTCATAAACCTTTTTGGTTAACGCAATATGACACACTTACAGTGGTTTAACTTTATCTGCCAGTTGCATGGTTGATACGTATTTATCCGCTATACAGCCCGATTGCCAATACCCCGACTGGCATTTGTCATAGGGAGCACTGTTCATACAAGCAGCAAGTTGAAACATGAAAGATTGTCCGAAACGATACAAAAATAGTATGTTCAACGTCTTGAGAACTGCCGTCAGACTATCACAGAAATTACTAGTTATTCGACTCTTTTCATTTGGAACTATTTCGTTTGGATAATTCTCTTCAATTTCTCGTTCTATTCTTGATAAGACTGCCTGTTTGTGAATTTGTCACAATTGGCACCATGTTTTTTAATGAATTCGCAAAGATTCTTGTTTTTACAACTGGAAGATCATATCCTCGAAAAAATGTATCTTTGCAAAAGACAAGTGAATAATTCTTATTTTACACAAACTTCATCCACAAATAAAAATGCGGGATTGCCGGGCCACATATGCCAGGCCGGTAATTTCGGTGTAACTCTAGCAATAATCCGTACATAACGGGTTTCCACCACAGAGAAAGAAAGCGTATGCGGGTAAATACCGTCTTTATCTTCCTTGTCTAAAACCGGATAAGAGGCCGAAGCAAGTTTTCGGTACTCTTTTCCATCTTCAGAACACCATACTTCCAGCCCGGTGGCATCCATTACGGCTGCTCCTTTTGAGACGTTGACAGTCAGCGATACCGAAGAGACAGGTGTCGACTTTTGTAGGTCGATGGTCAGATCCATATCTTTCAGGAAGCCGAGCCAGCGGCCGGTGTTATAGTTCTGATTACCCTGTAATCCGTCAGTCAGCGTGCTTACCCCGTTGAAAGTATAGTTCTCATGTGGTGCATTGGCCAGCCAGGAAGGTTTGAAAGTTGCTTTGTTTACATGGATATGTTCCTCAAATACACTACTGGTATCCTCAGTCGTAACAATAACGGCTTTCAGTTTGGTGTCTTCCCGTATTATCAATGGTTCCGTATAGATCAGGGAAGCTGTATCCGGTTGACTTCCGTCTGTCGTATAGTAGATCGGGCGGTTACCGATAGTGGAAAGGGAAATCTCAAGCGCGTCTTGCAACGTGTCTGTCCGGAAGTTCTCGGTTATTTGAAAAACATGTTCCGAATAAGTATAATGAGATTTGTCATATACAGTTATCAAACGATACAAACGATCCATAAAAGCGTCGAAATCGTGTTGTTCAGGATCAGCCCAGCCTAATTCGCTTAACGCGGCCAGACGTGGAAGGATTAGGTACTCAGCCCGTTCCGGGGTATCAATTCGCTCCGACCATAGACAGGCCTGTACACCGATGATATGCTTGGCGGCAGCTTCCGATAATGTATCCGGACAGATTTTGAAATCATAGACACGGCGAACCCCCCGGTTACCACCCAGTTCCAATAACTGGCGGCCACTGAAATAAGTAATACCCGCTGGGGTCATAATGACATCATGTTGCATTTCAGCCGCTTTGATACCATTTTCCGTACCTCTCCATGACATGACGGTCGCATTGGGAGCCAACCCTCCTTCCAATATTTCATCCCAGCCGATAATCTGACGTCCTTTGCTGTTGACGAACCTCTCCACTTCTGTCATAAAATAACTCTGGAGTTTGTCTTCCGCTTTATGTTCTTTCGTATCTTTCCATCCGTTATTGTGGATCAATGCCTGGCATTTCGGGCATTGTTGCCAGCGGTCACGTGGACATTCGTCGCCTCCTACATGAATGTAATGGGAAGGGAAAAGCTCAATAATTTCCGATAACACATCTTTCGCAAAACGAAGCGATTGCTCATTGCCGACACATAATACCTCCTTATGGACACCATACGTAGTAGCCACTTCGTAGGGGCCTCCTGTGCATCCTAGATCCGGATAGGCAGCAAGCGCGGAGGTGATGTGTCCCGGCAGATCGATCTCCGGAATAACGGTGATATAACGTTCTGCCGCATATTCGATGATGTCCTTTACTTCCTCCTGCGTATAAAAACCACCGTATGGTTTTCCGTCGAATTTCCCGGGACCGTCATTCAGTAACGACTCTTTCCGTTTGGAACCAATTTCGGTCAACTTCGGGTATTTTTTAATTTCGATACGCCACCCCTGGTCATCAGTCAGGTGCCAATGGAAGGTATTCAGGTTATGGAGAGCGATAATGTCAATGTATTTCTTGATGAAATCAGTCGAGAAGAAATGGCGGCCTACGTCGAGATGCATTCCCCGGTAGCGGTATTCCGGCTCGTCTAGAATCTGTACGGCCGGAAAACTTATCTCCTTTTGTCCCGTCACGGGGAGTGATTTTCGAAGTGTCTGTATACCATAAAATATACCGGCTTCCGAACTCCCCGTGATGGTAATGTCTCTCTTGCCGACTTTTAGCCGGTAGCCTTCCGGTGAAGATACGGCAGTACGATCTAATACGAGGCGAATGCTATTGGAAGAACCCGTATCTGCTGTTACTTCTGTTTCGATGCCTGTCATTTCGCGGATATATCCGGAAAGAAAAACCGCCGTTTGTCTCAGCTTCTCGTTTCCTTCCGGATATCCGATATAGGTGGATGTGCTCAATATAAAAGGGGCCTCTTTAGCTGGAGTGATCGACTTCGGCAGAGGTACTACCTCATAGTTGCATGTCGCGATGGCTTCTTTTTTATTGCAGGAAAGTATCCCGGCGCAAAGCAGTATTGCTGTTATATAGAATAATAGTTCTCTGTTCATAATTGGATCACGGATTTTTTAATATACACTTACTTCATCCATAAAAAACCAGGCAGGATAACCTACGCCATAATGCCAGTCTGGGCATAATCCGATCCCTTTGACCTCAACTTTGATGTATCTGGCCTTGACAGGGCTATCCGACTCCGCTTTTCCTTCGACAAATTTAACCTGCAGGTCCCGGTCTTCAGCAAATGTAAACGAGCCGAAAGGTTTGTATGTCGTATTGTCCGAGGATATAGAATAGCTGACACTATGAGGCAATAAAACCCAGCCACCTAGTTGGTGGAGGAAATCCGCTTCTATCCGGGTGAAACTTTTCTCTTCGCCCAGGTCTAGAATGAAAGCACCGTCCGTCCCGTTCCATCCTACCCAGCTTTCTACATATGTTGTTCCTCCGAACAGTTCGTCGGTCAGGGCTGTTTCGCCCAATGTTTTATAACGTTCCTGAGGCGGGATGATCCAGGTGAGGGAGGCGCCGGAGGCCTTGCTTTGCTCGTTTTGCGGCAAGAATCGTTTCTTGTACAATTCACAATATTCGCCGGGTGCGTTTTTACGTTCATTCAATGACGTGACGCCGAACTGACGGGTACGCCGGTCGAATAGCCCGAGTAATTCCCTGATCTTCGTTTTATCTGTACCGACCTGTGTACGGGCGATCTCGAGTTCCGAATATTGCAGCGGGAGGCGGGATAATTGTACGCGGCGCAACAGTACGGTATCTCCAGCGACGGCTTCCTCTGCCTGGTCGAACAGTTCGTTGTATGTTTTCAGCAAAACGGGGTTCAACATGCCATTTTTATGGGATATCGGAGAATCATATATCCATAACGGTTGTCCGCCGGCCAACAGTGCGCCTTGCATGATCTTCTGGTATTGATACAGGTAAGGGGCGGCCGCTCCGTAATAACCATTCATGAAGGTACGCATCAGGGAGTCGGCGTTCTGGTATGGGTCCCACATTAATTTTCCGATCATGTAAGCCCGCATCTCAGAGAAATCCCCGCCCCGGATACCATTTACCTGCGAAAAGTGCATTGTCACATGATTTTTCTTGAATAGTTGGATATTCTTTTGCAGGATATGGAAGTTGGGGAATGGTGAGACGATATTATCGAAATTGATCCCATAATCCCATACAAATATATTGTCGGATATCTTCGACCATCCTTCCAGCGCTTTTACGAAATCACGGCCGGAGGCATTATCGGTTAACGGAACCTCACGTTTACAATCTATGTCACACAACATGATGTTGACGTTGGGTAACGGTTTCACATGCTTGGGCGGCTGCATGGAATACAGATAAGCCAATGTGGAAAATTCTTTATCAGGGAAACGTTCGGCCAGTTTATTCAGGAACCGGATCAGGTTGCCGGAAGGTGAACCTTCGTACTCGTCTACTTCTTTACAAGCCGGACAGGAACAATTCGTATTGTTACCGTCGTTCTGACTGAATGACGGGCCGGTTGTATATTTACCATTCCAGACGTTCCTTCACATTGTTCATCGCCTCTTTCAGGCTGCTGTTCATGACCCGAGCATAATGCTGCGTCATACGTGTGGAGGCATGGCCGAGCATGACGGACACGTCCTGCAAGGGTACATTGTTGGCGAGCGTGACGGTGGTTCCGAAAGTGTGCCTGGCAACGTGCGTGGTCAGGTTTTTCTTTATGCCGCAGAAATCGGCGATTTCCTTGAGTAGGCTAGGCCAACAGCGCTTTTCCACCTTGCGGTAGTAAGTTTCCACTAACCTGCCCCCGAACCGTACGTACATGTCTCCATGTATACGGCTCTCCATTGTCAACATAACTTTATTAATCATAGCTTTTGTGGATTAATGCATCACAGTCGTGACAGACCGCGAGTGTTTTACGATGTCGTTTAATCATCATGGTATTCCATCTTGTATCAGCTTTCAGTTGATTGATGTTACGTACATGATGCATCACAAGGTCTCCCATTTTTCCACATAGTTCACATCTTTTCTCTTTAAGCCTTTCCACAAGTGTGGGGGCAGGAAGATACATCGTGTTCGGTATATTGTCGTAATGGTTATCCTCATAGATGTCTGTGAAACGTTTGCATCTGAACCCACCGTTATACCATACTCTTTGTTTCTCGTTTCCTTTATTATCCTTATAAGGGATAACCACATCCGTCCCGTCCCTATACTTTTCGAGTATTTGTCCGACAGTTCTTTTGTGTTTTCGACCGAGCGTTTTAAGCATGCTGTACTTCATGAAATAATTGAACTTCCACCCCCAATAACTGATATTGTCCGCAATGGAATAGTAGTTGTAGAATCCCCGCAATTCAAGATTGTATTGCGCCAGAATATCTGCGTCTTGTCTATTTACCATATACTTACGAGACGAAGGCTTAAGAGTCTCTTTCCTATTAACTTGTGTGATACGCACAGCATCATAGGATTGAAGGCGCTTAAGTACGGTTTCGTAAGATACATTCAACACAATTGTTCCCAGCCACGGACGGCGTTGTAGCCCACTCCGTGTGCGTGTATGATCCATAGAACGACGTGCCATGATTTCATATCCAAGGAATTTTGCAGGCTCTTGTGCATTGGTGATTAAAGTCTTCTCCTGCGACATCTCCAGTTTGAGCTTTTCTCTCATGAAAGTCGTAATGTCGGCTTTGACAATCTTGCATTCCTCTTTGCTGCCGATCATTCCAATAAGGAAGTCATCAGCATACCTTACATACTTCAATCTTTTGAATGTATCATCCATGTCCCTTGTTGCAGGAATATCCAACATCTGCTTGCGCAGCCGGGCAATTTTTGATTTCAGTTCAGCTTTACGGTTTTCATCCGTTTCGTCTTCCAGTTTCCATCGTAATGCATTTCTCTGATTCCGATTACGTTGATATTCACAGGTTAGCCTCCGTCCTTTGCTTTTATTGAAATTTTCGGCATACTCCTTTATGTACTTGTCGAACTTATCAAGGTAGATATTAGCCAATATAGGGCTGATAATACCACCTTGTGGTGTTCCCGAGTAAGTATTGTTGTATGTCCATTTCTCCATATAGCCTACATTTAAGAATTTGCGGATTAAACGCAGGAACCGTTCATCGGAGATGCGTTCTCTGAGGATATCGATCATAATATTATGGTCAATATTATCAAAGAAGCCTTTGATGTCACCTTCAATAAACCATCGTGTTCCTTTGAATGTCACCTTTATATCTCTTAATGCTGTGTGACAACTTCTATTGGGGCGGAATCCATGTGAGGTATCCTCAAAGTGTCCTTCGTAAATGGCTTCCAGAATCATATGTACCACTTCCTGCACGAGTTTATCCTCAAAAGAGGGAATACCCAACGGGCGTTTCTTTCCATTCTTTTTAGGAATGTATACTCGACGGGCAGGATAGGGCTGATAAGATTCATCCCTCAGACTTGCCACTATTTTCCGTATGCGGTCAATGCTCATTCGGTCGATGGTTCTACCATCGCTGCCGGGCGTCATATTACCTTGATTGGTATATGTACGCTGATAGGCTATGAAGAACATTTCCTCATTAAACAGAATTCGGTAGAGCCTTTCGTATCGGTAATCCGAATCTTTACTATGTTCGCATAAAGCGTTTAATACTTGCTGTGGATCTCTCATACGTCTCACACGTTTTCCTTAGTTTGTATTAAGTTGACAACTGCTTCCCTTCGCCATGTGCAAGGCGTTACCTTGCTCGGACTACTACGGAAGCTCCGTTTCCATATCGGGTATTCAGTATCTTTATACATAGCCCCTGTTTCCATAGGCATCCCGATTTAGGAAATCCCCGTTTAGTTTCGTAATGACTATTAGCGCGACAGACTGTCGGATGCGACTTTCGTTCTTTTCTCCGCTTATTGCGGTTGTGCCGTAGCTATATTCTATGCTCTCAAAGGCTACCTGACAAATGAGAGAGCCACGGTGTGACAATACAACTGCCTTTCGTCACAAGTCCAACATGCCTCACTGAACTATCGTTCAACCAGTATAGGCTTCATCCTCGTGTCTGTCTTTCTCCCCAGCGATGCACTTGCCCTTGGCAATTAGGGCGGCCATGCTGCAACCGACATGCGACACTCCCCATCGGGTTTCCCCGCCGGATAAGTCGGTTGGAAGTAGACTTAGAATCTAGTCTAGTCTCTTGCTAAAGAGACATTCATTACGCGACCTTTACGGGCGCACGGTAGCTGTTCATTTTCTGGTTGCACATGACAGGCAGGCAGCATCCTTTCTTTATGCAGACCGGATGTTCCCTGTATTTCTCTAATATGGCCAGTGGAACGGGCAGCAGCGGGATGTTGCTGATGGAAGACGCTTTTCTGCGGTGTTCCAACTTGACCCTTCCCTTCCTTATCCACCAGTCCCCGAGATTGTCCTGTACCAGGTTTTCACCACTCAGAGTGGCGACATCGGAGAACGCCAGACCGGTGAAGCACGCGAAGACAAAGACATCCCTGACCAGTTCAAGCCGTGGAATGGTGAATTTCTTTTTCATTACGGTTTGCAACTCGTCGTAGGTCAGGAATACCGGATCGGTCTCGTCCTGCTCCATCTTGTAACCGTAAAAGGGATTCTTGCGCATCCATTCCTTTGCCAATGCCATATTGGTAAATTTCTTGAAGCATTTCATATAACGGACTATCGTGTTCCGGCACAGTCCCGCCTCCGTTTTCAGGTAGATGTCAAACGCACGGATGAACTCCGGTGTCAGCTCATGGAAAGTGACATCCTCCTTTCCGTAATAAGAGGGGATGAGCAGCTGTAATTTCTTCACCACGTTCTTATACCGGTTGATTGTGACGGGAGAGTAGTCTATACCCGCCAGTGTTTCCATTTCTTTGATGCCTTCCCTCATGGTGCCGAGCAGTGTACGCATTTCGGTGTCTTTCCCGAAAACACGTTTAAGAATCAGTTTTGGGGTAATCAGGGCCTGTTCCAATACCAGTTCCTTGTGTTTTTCCAAGGCGCGTGCGTGCAGTTCGGCAATATAGGCGTTCAGTGCCACTGATGCCCTGTCCCTGCCTTTACTGCATCCTTTGGCGGCGTTCCATAAGTTCAGGGGTACGCTTCTTTGGATACGTACATCGTCATAGTCTCCATTGATGGTTATCCGCATCAATACCGGTGCCTCACCGTTTTTCAACAATTTCGTTTTAAGCACGAAAAACAGAATGTTCATTGTTCCTTGTTTCATCACTTTTGTTTTTTGAGGTGTTACATTCAATTGTTTCGTCAAAACCGGATGGCATGAGGATATGGAGCGAAATGTTAAATTCGGTGGCTTTTTTGAGGGACTTGTGGAAAAGCCATAAAAATCCCATTTTTTTCAGGTTCGAATTGCCTTTTGTATCCCGGGTTCGATTCCTTTTTTTTATCCCGATGGGAAATACCGAATTTTTAAATTTCTTTCACATTTCTGACTCCATCCGGTCATGTGTGCAAAATTACTTTTTCACACCGGAGATTGAAATTGTCAAACAATTGAAAAACAATGAAGTATGGTACATATTTATGGCTTTTTCAAAAGCCTTAAAAAAAGCCACTGAATTGGCGAAATCCAACTTCACAAATATGTAGCGGAATGCGTAGTGAGGGTAAAAAAAGAACCCTTGAACTATCTCTAATTCAAGGGTTTTCTAAAATTGAAAAGCTTTTTGGTGGTGCCACCAGGAATCGAACCGGGGACACAAGGATTTTCAGTCCTTTGCTCTA
>ERZ773227.670-NODE-670-length-30564-cov-63.131830_pt1 | contig 30564 bp, 19 predicted proteins | sample MGYA00580525_ERZ773227 | MGnify/ENA primary metagenome ERZ773227 (study PRJEB29015, sample SAMEA2737782) | human gut metagenome | biome: human gut; feature: human-associated habitat; material: faeces | place: China | collected 2012 ... | reverse complement strand
AGTATTGTCAGAAATTTGGCGATTATTGCGTTTACACGGTTTATTTTTCGGAACCGAGAATTATGTACAAGCCGTAATCAGACACACTCTGATCACGGCTTTTGTTTTACTCCTTCTGATACCTGACAGCATCCTCGCAGTCAATGGCACCGTTGATTTTACGCACCTCGTTGATGCACATGACAAGAAGCTGATGAAGCGTTTCATCGTCAACATCATTCGCCACCGCAAGCAGGTGCGTCAGCTTGCCAAGCTCAACAGCAACCTTGAAGAGCAGATGTGCCAAGCGCTGTTCTGTACCATTGATCTGCGCTTTCACTGTTTCGGTAATCATCGGAGATATATAGTTGAGATTATCTTGCTGACTCAGATAGCCGCTATAAAACAATATAGCCTTTTCAATGAACTCACTTGATACATAATTCTTGTTTGTATAAAATGTGTCAAGTGATATTGACAAAATCAAAAGTGAGTATGGCAAAGCACTTTTGACAGGTGAACACATTCCGCAAGATACAGATAGTGCAGTAAAATTGCTTGAGAAAGCTGTCAAACTTAAAAACATTAATGCAAAGAGGTTTCTTGCACTTGAATATATTTCAGGAGAACATTTGGAGCAGGACATTGAAAAAGGAATAGCCTTGCTTACTGAGTGTGCGGACAGCGGAGATGTCATTGCTTGTTACAGATTAGGCAAAATTTATTTACAGGGGGAGATAATGTCTCAAAATCTGGACAAAGCAGAAATATATTTGCTCTTGGCGGAGGATAACCAGTACACGCAGTATGCACTTGCAAAGCTGTATTTGCAGGAAGAAAAGTATGATATACAAAAAGCTGTCAATTATTTTGAGAATTGTGCTGACAAAAATCATTTGGCAAGTTATCAGCTTGGCAGGATCTATCTTTTCGGGGCAGAGGGACTTACAAAGGATAAGGAACAAGCTATCGAATGGTTTACAAAGTCCGCAAACGATGGCAATGAGTATGCACGAGATATGCTGGACGACATAGCAAAGTTTGAGAATGATCTGCTTGTGAATACGATATTAAGCCTGTTTGTAAATCTCAGCAGATGCATTGAAGATGATTATGCACAGAAATACAAGTCCTTTAAACAAACAGCAGACTGCAGACTGCGAAGAATGATTAGGCAGAAAAAACTGTCACTGGGTATCAAGGACGAGCAGGCTCAGAACTATGAGTAATCATATTAATTCCGGAATATATAGATGTTTGAATGGCGGATTGTTTGGTGACAATTATTGCAAAGCCAAGCGTTTATATACGGATGTAAGTGATTTTATAACATAATTAATAAAAGGTGTATTGATTTAGTGAAAAATGTTTGATATAATGTCATACAAAGGCGGTGAAGGGTATGCTTAAAATCGCAGTTTGTGATGATAATGAGAGTTTTTTAGAAACATTAAAAAAAATAATTTCAGAGAATGCAATAAATTATTTTAAAGATGTAAATGTTCAAGGTTTCAATAACGGTCAAAGTTTATTGAATCAACACAAGCACATATTTTTTGATGTGATTTTTTTGGATATTGATATGCCTGAATTCACAGGCTTTGATGTTGCAGAAATATTAAGAAAACAAAGAAGGGATTGTTATATAATATTTGTTACAAATCACAACGAACTGGTGTACGGAAGCATGGAATTTCAACCGTTTTACTTTATACAAAAGTCTAGCGTTTCAAGATTAAATAAAGATGTTGTTAATGTCTTAAACAAGCTTTCTGTTTATTTAAAGCAGCACCAAAAAATAATTTTGAGCGATGAAGAGCATGGGCGAATCTGCGTTCAATACAGAGACATTTTGTATATTGAAAGTGACAATCATCATGTGAAATATTGTATCTTGGATGAGTATGGTTCACAGATTCATATTAAAGTACGTGCAGTTATCGGTGGCCTTGAAAGTGAGCTTGCGGAATACGATTTTTCGAGAGTTCATAAAAAGTATCTTGTTAATCTTAGTCATGTTTTTAATTTGGATATGAAAAATGACGAAGTTATTTTTCAGCAAGGTTTTAGACTTTCAATGAGTAGAAAGTGCAAACACACGGTTGATACCGATTTTTCAAAATATTTGAGGGAAACGATATAAATGAGTATAATATGGATTGCTTTTGAAGTGATTATAAATTTCTATGAAGGTTTTATGGAAACTTATTTTATATATAAGTTTTTGCCTCCGAAAACAGAAAACACTAAGAAAAACATTATTGCTTTTGCATTGTGTTTCTGTACGCTCGGATTACTGATAACCGTAATGAATTACTTAACGATTTTTGAGGGCATTCTTGGAATTGTCTGCTACTTAATGGCTTTGTTTCTCTATGCCCTAGTGAACAGAAAAGGCAGTATAATAAAAAAACTGTTTGCAGCCACTGTTCCTCTTGTTATGATTTCTTTAATATCTATAATTACGCTTAATTTTGTTTCATCAGTAAATTCAATGTCAATAAAAGAAATAGTTACGGAATCTGGATTTGCTCGTTTTACGGTATTGATTTTTGCACAGGCATTATTCTTTATTTCAGTAAAGTTGATGCTGAAATTATTGGCAACGACTTCTGAGAACTTTAATGCAGTTGAGTGGATCGCTATTATATTAATACTTGCAATATCCATTATTATGATGTTCTTACTTCATTTGATAGCTATTGATTCAACGCAGAGACTCTATATAAACTTATTGATTTTAACGATAGTTGCAGTTAACATTATAATCTTTTATATGATTGATTCTATTTCTGTGAAAAATAATCAAAAAAAAGAACTGGAACTTTTAAAGATCCAAGAGCAATACAGTCACCAATATATAGAGAATGCAAGTCAGCAATATGATTCGATAAGAAAGATTAGACATGATTTGAAAGATCAATTGTCCGCTGTATATACAATGATAGTTCAAGGACACGCAGATGAATCAATGAAGTACATAGAGAAATATGTTAACGTTATATCAATCAGTGAAAGCTTTGTAAATACAGACAATTATATTGTAAATGCTATTATAAATTCTAAGTTTGCAGTCGCAGCGACAGAAGGAATCAGAACAAATTGCAGCTGCATTAAGAGCTTTGATGGTATAGATGATATTGATATGCTTCATATTTTAAGCAATACGCTTGACAATGCTATAACGGCTAGTGAAAAAATAACTGACGAGTCAGAAAGGTTCATTAACCTTGACATCAGTAAAACAATGGACATATATAGAATAGTAGTCAGAAATGCAATAAATGAGTCTGTTTTAAAAAGAAATCCGAGCCTTAAAACAACAAAATTAAATGTTCATAAGCATGGGTGGGGAATTAAAATAATACGAGAGATTGCAGAAAAATATCAGGGAAGATGTGAATTTTACGAATCGGATAAAATGTTCACATGTTTGATAACGTTAAAATCAACTTTACTGTAAAACGTTAAAATCTCTTTATATTGGCAAGTTTAAGTTATAGCAAATTGAGAGAAACAAGTTAAATTTATAACGAAAAAGAGAGCTGTTACGCCGGTTTTTATATGGTGGACAGTTCTCTTTTTGTATTTCACGACAAAAACTTACACGTCACGCCAAATTGCTTGACATGAGTGTAAATAAATTGTATATTATAGCAAATAAAAGACTTGGTGGAAGTATTGAAGAGATTAGTATCGATAATTTTGAATTTTATGATATGGTAATGGCAGTGCGACCAGTGGTGTAACGTGTTATTTGACCAATACAAAGGGACATGGTTGGAGCTCGGTCACATCAACACATACAGCAACTGGTTACTCTAAAAGAACATTAAATAAAACAGGATCATATGTGTCTTAATTAGTTTTTATTTGGGCATAGTGAAAGCTATGCCCGAATTATTGAACGAAGGAGTGTTGTATATTGAAAAAATATAGATTTGGACTAACGATAATTCTAAGTTGTTTAATGATAACGGGTTGTGCAAGCAATTCTGATATTTCCTCAATAAGCAAGATCTCAGATTACAGTTCAAATGACAATACAAGTTCTTATGAAACAGATGATACCCTTGATGATGAAGTTGAATACTATTATTCAGACGATACTCCGATTTATAGTTTTGAGAAAAGATACGAAAAAATCAAAGAACAATATCCCGATAAGTCTGTGCTTGTTTGGGTAAGTGACCAAAATATTCGATATGAAGATGAAGTAAATTCGTATTTATCTGAACACAATAAAAATTATGTATTGTGTTTCAAAAATCTTACATATGACGTTGATATGGTAGATGATAACTCTAACTTTATAACCTCATATGCACAACTATTGTCAGATGCGTTTGATAATGGAGAGAAATTCGATATAATTGATACAGGGCTTAAATATCAAGGCTTTGATACATTCTATAATCCATATCAGAATTGTGTCAACAATAATTTTCTCGAACCATTAAATACATACCTTGAAAACACCGAGTGCGGTAAGAAAATTTATGCCGAAATGTCATCAAATTATTGGAAGAGTTTAATGATAAACGGCAAAATTTATGGTATCGACGGTTCGTTGTCTTGCTTAAAAGAAGATCTTGGATATGAGCTTAATGCTGATTTAGTTGATAAAAACAGTATAGATCTTGATGATTTTTTAGGAAAATATGATACATCACTCCAGAAAGTTATTGATCTATGCAAATCCAGAGGTTGGAAATTTACCGCCGGAATGCACGGATTTATGCAATTATACTCAAATTATGATTTTATAACTGATAATATTTGCATCGATGATAATGGTCACGCCGTGAATATTTACGAAACCGATTATGCAAAAAATCTTTTCAATACCATATCCGACGGTTTCACAAATGACGTTATAGTCAACCCTGTCAATGATAATATAAATGATATAGATACATATTTTGGCTCTATAAATTCTACATTATGCGGTGGCTATACAAACAACAAATTTAAAACGAGCCAAGAATACGGTTTGCAAACGAGCTATGCCTCAACTGAATCATACACTATATATCCGCAATACTCTAATAAAATATATACTTCTTCAAAAGCTTTGGGCATATGTGCGTTATCAGACAACAAGTATCTTGCATTTGACGCTATCTGCGAGGTCATGACAAATAAAGAGTTGAATGATCTCTTGTGTTTTGGTACTGATTATGACATTATAAATGGTTGCATAAAACCATATGGGTATTATAATACAATGGGTGTCGAAAACAGATTGATACGATATCCGTTTTATGGTGTTAATGACCCTAATTCAAATGAAAAGTACCACGAGGCAATAACAGATTTTAAATTATCAAAGAGTGTTGGCTTTTGTTTTGACACTACAAATGTTTCTGATAAAATTTTAGCTGTTGATAAGGTTTTAAAGACTATTGATTCTGATTTTCCTTCTAAGGAATATAAAACAGGTAAAGAATATTTAGATAAATTGAACGATGATCTGAATTCCGCAGGCTTGCAGGATATTCTTGACGAGGTAAACAGACAGCTGGAGGAGTACAATGAAACACACAATACAGATAATTAGCATATTGTCAGCGGCAGCTATGACCCTGACCGCTTGCGGTAAAAGCGATAAAAATAAGGACAGCAACGCCGCACAGGCAGATAAGTGGAGGATAGTTTCTGTTTATGAATGTGCAGACTATGACAATAACATTTGCTTTTCCACGCAGGAAAATTCACGTCTTGACTTTGTGGATATGACAACCCTTGAGGACAGCCCTGTGTGCGACGACCCTTCTTGCAAACATCGTGAGGGTTCTGATTGCACTGCATATGGCAAGGACAATCACCCTTTTATTTACAATAAAAGGCTCTATTATCTGAGAAGTTCCGATATAATAACCAAAGATGACGGAACATATACAACAAATACCATGATGTTTTGTTCTGACATAAATGGTGCTAATGAAAAGCAGGTCGCTGAGATTGACGGGCTTAGCTATAATGATTATGATAGAATGGCGATAGTAGGCAGCACAGCGTATCTTGTCATGACTAACCAGCCTTATGACAAGGATTTTAAAGAACTAGAGCCGTCACTGGAGTTGGTTTTGGTGGCTCTTGACAGCGGAAAAGTCAATAATATAGGCGAAGTCACAAAGGGATATAGCTGCGGTGCGTGGGTGTATGGCTTGTGGGATAATAAGCTCATTTTCCGTACATCAAAGGCGGCAGATGATCGTCCGTTTATGGAACGTTTGCAGGACTTTGCAGATAAAAACGGACTGTCTGAAAGTGAAGCTATCGAGCAGTATAACGATAAGGCGGAGTATGATTACCAGTATCTTTCCTATGATATTTCAAGTGGTAAGGTGGAGAAAAACGCCATGCCTGAGCCGTCTACAATATCTGACAACTGCTATTACTATGTGAAAGACGACAAGCCATGCTATCTTGACAAAAGTGGCAAAGAGCAGACTATCGAGGGCATTGATGACGGAACAAACGTGACAAATATTGCAACAATAAACGGCTATGCACTCATAGACAGCGAGAACAGTCAGTATCTTTTCAAAGAAAGCGACAAGACCACTTCAAAACTCACAGATACATATGACATTGCCGCCATAAAGGGCGATCAGGTTATTATCAGAACAGGCGGTACGCCCGCATATGAGAAGAAAGCTGTCTCGGAATTGGAGAACTCAAAATGAACCTCACCCTAACAAACCTCACCAAACAATACGGCAGCTTCACTGCCCTTCAAAACTTCAATTATGAGTTCACCGCAGGGGTGTACGGTCTGCTTGGCCCAAACGGCGCAGGAAAATCCACGCTTATGAATATCATCACCGATAATCTTAAAGCCACATCGGGTTTGGTGAGATTTGACGGCGAGGATATTACCAAAATGGATGCCGACTTCAGAAAAATACTGGGCTTTATGCCCCAGCAGCAGGGTATATACCCAAATTTTACCCTAGAGCGTTTCCTCTACTATATGGCAGCACTTAAAGGTATGAAAAAAGCCGACGCAAAGCCGCAGATAGAAAAGCTAATCAACCTTGTCAACTTGCAGGACAGCAGAAACAAACGCCTCGGCGGCTTTTCGGGCGGTATGAAACAGCGTGCCCTCATCGCACAGGCTATGCTCGGCGAACCGAAAGTCATTATCCTCGACGAGCCTACCGCAGGCCTTGACCCGAAGGAGCGTATCCGTATAAGAAATCTAGTGGCACAAATAGCTTTCGATAAGATCGTCATAATAGCCACCCACGTCGTTTCGGATATCGAATTCATCGCAAAAGAAGTTCTGCTGATGAAAAAGGGTGAGATAATCGACAGCGGTGCACCCCATATCCTTTGCGAAAAGATCGACGGCAAAGTGTTCGAGATAACCGCCGACGAGAGTATGCTGAATGATATTTCCGCAAAATACAAGGTGGGAAATATCTCAAAGGACGAGAAAAATATCTACGTCCGTGTTATCAGCGAACAGCCGCCAAAAGACTTTGAGTACAAGCTCTGTAAGCCCGACCTCGAGGATCTCTACCTCTATTATTTCGACCAGGGGGCGAGCCGATGATCTTCATAAACGAACTGATAAAAGCGTTCTGCAAGCGCACAACTATTGCAATTTTCGCCGTTCTGCTGATTCTCAACGGCGTTTTGCTGTATATAAACGAGACAAAACAGACGCTTGAATACACCCCTGAACAGTACAAAGCCGCCTATCAGACCCTCGAGGGGCTTGACACACACGCCGCTTTTAAGCAAATTTCTCAGAAAAAAACGGAGCTTGAGTTGATACAAAGGCTGTCATTTGGAGAGGATATTTCGCAGGAAAACTGCAATGCTGAGGAACTTTTGAAAAGCTATAAAAACAAGGACTATCTTGAATTTACAAACGATATCTACCCCGAAATAGAGCTGACCGACCGCCTTTTTGAGGAGATATCAGTCTGCGAAAATTATGACAGCTATCTTGAAAATATCGACAGCACCGCACGGAAAATGACGGGCATTTCGCTGTTTGCTGACCCTGACAGTTTCAGCTACAAAAATATCGCACGAACGCCTGCGGACTTCGCCCACCTCAAAGGCTCTAAGCTCACCGCCGCACCCTCAAAGGGCGTTTCAATGGCAACGGGTTTTCTCACCACAGACCTTATTGCAATACTGATGATAATGACCGTGGTTGTCACGATTGTCACCCGTGAAAAAGAGCTTGACCAGATAACCCTCGCGCGCACGACTTTCAAGGGCAGAATGCCGCTCGGTATCGCAAAGCTTTTCACCTGTTTTGCGGCGGCGATGGCAGCTGAGATCTTGCTTTACGCCGTGAACTTCGCAGTTTCATATTTTACATACGGCTTCGGCAATCTGTCAAGGCAGATACAGTCGGTATACGAATTTAACGGCAGTAATTTGAAAATATCCGTACTGCAATACTTTGCACTTTTCCTAGCGGCGAAACTTGCAGTTTACTGCGTATTTGCAGCGATCATCTACCTTGTGACGGTGGTATCGAACACCGCTGTAAAGGTATACGGCGCGCTGATGATAACCATAGCGGCGGAAGCTGTGCTGTACTATACCATACCGAGCACGAGCTATCTTTGTCCGCTGAAATACATTAATATTCTTGCATACGCCAACACAAAAGATCTTTTTGCAAACTATCTCAATCTCAACCTTTTCGGAAAACCTGTCAACTATATGGCTGTATTTGTCAGCTCGGCGTTGGTATTGCTGATTGTGATTTCCATACTCTCTGTACTGATATTTTCAAAGCAAAGGGTGATAAAAAGCCGCACAAGAAAATTCAGTCTTGCAAAGTTCAGCATTTTCAAGGGCAGGACGACAAACCTCTTTTTGCAAGAGTGCTACAAGGTCTTTATCGGCGGAAAGGCTCTGCTGATTTTGATAGCATTTGCAGTCATCACCGCAGTTTCATATTCTCCTATCTGCGAGAGCTTTTCGTCAGCAGACGAGGTTTATTACAAGCAGTATATGCTTAAATTTGAGGGCGAATACACTTCCGAAAAACAGAAAATGATAAACGAGGAAGATCAGAAATTTGCCGACGCACAAATGAAAATGTCAGAAGAAATGGCGAACTCAGAGGGCGACGGCGTTTTCTTAATGATGAAGTATCAGGATATACTTGCTCCGCAGTACGCATTCGAACAGGTCAAGGCTCACGCTGAGTATCTGAGTACAACAGAAAACGGCGAGTTCGTCTATGACAGCGGCTACAAGCTTTTGACGGGCGGCGAGGCCGCAGGAAACAAGGATCTGACCCTTGGTCTTACCGCAATGGCAATGGTGATACTTTGCCTTACCTACGTTTATGCCGCCGAGTATCAGACAGGTGCGAACGTGCTGTTAAAGACCTCGGCTCGTGGCAGGGAGGACACCTTTCTTTGCAAGTTCGGCATTGGCGTTATCATTGTGACGATTATTTTCGCTCTGACCTATACGCCCTACTTTTACAACGTTATCAGCGCATACGGCACAAGAGGGATAAATGCCCCGGCCTGCTCGATAGAATCACTTTCAAATATTGATATTTCTATCAAAGAATATCTCATTCTCATAAGCCTTGGGCGGTACCTCGCTTTGCTCTGCGCAATGCTCATCATCTATTTTCTGTCGGTAAAGCTCAAGAGTGTTATCTCGACATTCCTTGCGGCGACGGCGGTGCTTATTTTGCCGATATTGCTGGCGCTGCTGGGGATAGGCGTGTTTGAGTATGTCTTGCTTGATCCTATTTTGGTGGGGAATTTGTAAAGGGTAATATTTTGATAAAAATATTTATTAATTTAAAATCACGCATCCAATACAAGCTTTATCTAAAATGACAATACTTGTATAATTCAAAGTGATAAAGACCTGCAAATAAAAGTCAAGCCCCAATCAATTGTTCTTTCTGCACAAGCTTTGATACTTTACCTTAAAAGCTGATAAGGAAAGCTTTGAAATAGAATGGATATGAGGAAATTTCAGCACGAAATTGACCCATTTTTCGCGTCCTTCAGACTCTCTGCGAAGTGAAGTGAATAATGTGTTAGCATTTGGAAAGCAGGAATCAAGCAGGCTGAATAGTCATCGATCAACAAAGGATTGACTACGGATACAAATATACCCTGGTTGTGGAGTGCATTGGCGATCGGTTCATAATATGCACCTGTGTATTCCATAACAACCTTTGTTTCACCTGAAAGTGATTTGATGAGCTGCACAAGCTTATTGAGATCACTTTCTGTGTGAGACACATCAAATGGTTCAGCTATGACAACTCCAAATCCATTATATATCGTAATATTATTACAACGTTTTAATCATATTTTTAAACTATAGACGACTATTAAATGGAATTGTTTCGTCTAAAAAAAACAGACCCCTATTTAAAACAGGGGTCTGATAAATTTAGCATTTTTCTTTCTTTTTGAACTTTGTCAGATTGATTATCAACGCAAAAAGTGCCATAAAAAGAACTACCACTATGAGAGTAACTGTCGATAATTTAATAAGGCTGTCAGTTAAGCCATACATGGATCTTGTGAGTGCATTATACACAGTGTCATTATGTATCGCAAGCCCGTCATAATATTTTGTACCCTTTAGGATAGCACACGGAACAAGGATGAGCATTGAGGAACAGAAAAGTGAAGTGCCTACCCAATAAAGCAAACCGCCTATATGCTTTCTGTTTACTGCTGCCATAACGCCTATAAATATAACAGCCGTTGCAATAAGAGCTATCCTTATTTTTCTCGCAAGCACAAGCAAATCTTTAAGCTTTGTGGAAATGCCATTAGGTTTATTTATATGGCTCAAAAGCATAACGTCAAGGTCGGATTCAATTGCCTGTTCCACATTTTTTATTGTCTTCTGCTGTATGTCTTCAAGTTCCTGAGTATATTCAACGCCTTCTTTTTTAGCCCATTTTGTATAATCGTCTGAGATATTCTTTTCAAGAAGCGTAAAGTCTGCCTTAAACTTAGGAAGTTCGTTCTTTTTGCCAAGAATATAACTGAAAGTATCTTCAACATAGCTATAAATAGCGTTTGATACATCAGTTTTGTTAATCGACTTCTTCAGGGTATCAGCTTCAACACCAGTGTAGGCATATTGTTGTTCACAATATGTCTGTATCTCCTGGAAAGCCGTGTCCTCGATTTTTATCTTGTGCATACTGTTCGTATAGGTTGTCGGTTCAAAGAAAATATTGTCTGCCGCAAATAGAAGTGACAGCGCAAGGAATATAAACGCCAAAAACAGTGAGATTATCAGATTAGGCAGGTAGTTGTATAGTTTTTTGTTTTTCACAGATCTTACCCTCCTAATTCTTATATTCTTTGCTTACGACTTTGCAGATAACATATAGCCTCTGATCTGAAAGACCCATATAACCATTGTTCCAGCAAGTGTAGAGTATCAGATCATCTACAGGTGGATCTGCGGTCACGTCATAATACAAAAGGGAAGTATCTGTATCTGGAAGTACCTTAGTTTCTGTGACCTCATAAGTAAATTTGCCATAATCTGTTTTTAGTATCACTTGATCTCCCACTAGAATATTAGGTAAATATCTGAAATAAGTGTGGTTATGTGCCGCAAGGACAACTCTGCCTGTAGCACCTATATATGCAGAATAGTTAGATTGCACAACCCCTTTTGCTAGGAGATCATCAGAGTCTCCCCAGTAAACAGGCTCTTTGTCAATGCCTGCCTTATCATTCTTTACGGTCAGCTCGGCATATTTGTCGCCGTAATACGGATAGATTATCTCATGCTGTTCCGTTTTTTTATCAGAATCTGGCACTGTGACTTTTGTTAATCCCTTCATAGGCAGTGCGTCTGCATTTTTGTATTTATTATCCTCTGATGGGTTTTTCAAATGAGCGTTCTCATTGAACGCTATTGCTGCATATCCTTGCAGCTCTATGAATTTTTTATAACTTACCAGCGTCATGATAGACAAACAAAGAGCCAAAACTAAAAGAGGCGTCAAGACCATTACAGCCACTGACGTCCTCTTATTTTTTTTCAGTTTGTTTGCGTCAGACGAGGAAGCTTTATCCTCTTTCCTGACCATATCTTAGCACTCTTTGTTCTTCTTAACAGCTACTGTAATACCAAATGCACTAAGAGCAAGTGTAAGAACCGCAGCAACCTGAACAGCTGTCATGCTGTTTGCACCAGTATTAAGAGAACCATTACCTGTGTTTGTTCCAATGTTTGTATTGCCATCTGAATCAACGACCTGAACGTTCCAATCCTTGCTTGTAAGCTCATCTACCTTGATAGTAACACCAAAGTGATTACCTGTAGCTACGCAAGCATCAGCAATAGCCTTTCTGCTATCCTCGCCCATTTCCTTAAACACCTGTCTAAGCTGATCGTTTGTTAGTGAAGCAAGATCTGTTCCTGCACCAAAAAGCTTGTCAGCAACAGGCTGAACATATGTAGCACCACAATCAGAGAGAGCCTTTACCATGTAATCATAGTCAGCAGAGCTGAACTTTGAAGCGTGGGAATCAAGGTAGTTCTTAAGCTCTGATACATGGTTAGAAGGAACACCTGCTGATTTAGCTGCAGAAACAACATCAGCAGAAGAAGCTGCTGATGCGCTTACAACCATTGTTGAAGCAATGATGAACGCAGTAACAGAAGCCGAAATTGACTTAAATATCTTTTTCATAACACCTATCACCTTTCGTAATATTTTCTTATAACAATATTATACACTATTAAAATTCGATTGTCAATATTTTTATTGGTATTTTTTTCAGAAAAAAAGCAAATATTTTTACGATAACTTGAAATAGTTATGTATAAGTGCGTATATGCGCTGTTTCATATAATTGTATATTGCTGGAAAACGCAAAAGATCCTCGGCATTCTCAAATAAAAGACTTATAACATTACTGTTTTGGTGCTTTTATGATTTTGTAAAAGCTGATCTCAAAGCATTTAGATATAATTTCTACATTAATTATTATAATTATACGCCTTGACACGATATCATGCCATGGTGTATAATTTTCGTGTATTATATAATTGATGTAATGAACAAGGAGGATATATGAAAATTTATCTCAATGAAAGCCTTTCAGCTCAGGAAAGAGCTGAAGCACTTGTAAATGAAATGACCGTAGAGGAGGCGGCTTCACAGCTTAGATATGACGCTCCTGCTGTTGAGCGGCTCGGCATTCCTGCCTATAACTGGTGGAATGAGGGTATCCATGGGCTTGCACGAAGCGGTGTTGCCACCATGTTTCCACAGGCAATAGGTCTTGCGGCTATGTTTGACACCGACCTTGTGTTCAAAGTGGCAGATATAACCTCTACAGAAGCTCGTGCCAAGTATAATGAGTATTCAAAGCGTGATGACAGGGATATATACAAAGGTCTTACCCTTTGGGCACCTAATATAAATATTTTCAGAGATCCACGCTGGGGCAGAGGTCATGAGACTTATGGTGAAGACCCTTATCTTACCGCAGAGTGCGGCAAGGCATATGTAAAAGGCTTGCAGGGCAGTGGCAAGGTACTGAAAACTGCCGCTTGTGCAAAGCATTTTGCAGTACATAGCGGACCTGAGGCTGTTCGCCATGAATTTAATGCAGAGGTTAGTTGGAAAGACCTTGAAGAGACCTATCTTTATGCCTTTGAGGAGCTTGTGAAAAAAGCAAAGGTCGAGGGTGTAATGGGTGCGTATAACCGTGTGAATGGCGAGCCGTCATGTGCTAGTGAGTTTCTAATGGGCAAGCTCGACAAATGGGGTTTTGATGGCTATTTTGTTTCTGATTGCTGGGCAATAAGGGATTTCCACGAACACCATTTGGTGACGTCTTCTCCTGTAGAGTCGGCTGCAATGGCACTTAAAGCAGGTTGTAATGTGAACTGCGGTTGTACGTATGTACATCTGCTTTCTGCTCTTGACAAGGGGCTTGTGACAGAAGATGAAATCCGAGCTTCCTGTGTTGCTCTTATGAGAACTCGCATAAGACTTGGTATGTTTGACAAGTCAACGGAATATGACAACATACCATACAGCGTTGTTTCTTGCCCTGAGCATAAAGCTATATCCTACCAGTGTGCAGTGAAGTCCATGGTGTTGCTCAAGAACAAGGGTATTCTTCCGCTTGACAAAAAATCAATATCAACTATCGCTGTAATAGGTCCAAATGCGGACAGCAGAGCGGCTTTAGAGGGCAATTATAACGGCACAGCCGACAGGTATGTTACTTTCCTTGAGGGTATCGAGGACGCATTTGAGGGCAGGGTGCTTTATGCTGAAGGCTGTCACTTGTATAAGGACAGAGTATCGGGGCTTGCACAGGCAGGGGATAGATATGCCGAAGCTGAGGCGGCAGCGGCAAATTCTGATGTTGTGATACTTTGCGTTGGTCTTGACGCCACTATTGAGGGCGAGGAGGGCGACACTGGTAATGAGTTTTCATCAGGTGACAAGAACGATCTAAGACTTCCTGAAAGTCAGCGTGAGCTTATAAAGCGTGTCGCAAAGATCGGCAAGCCTATGATAGTGGTATGTGCGGCAGGAAGCTCAATAAATATCGAGCATGATTGTGACGCTCTTATTCACGCATGGTATCCGGGTCCAGAGGGCGGCAAGGCTGTTGCGGATATTATTTTTGGTAAAGTGTCGCCATCAGGAAAACTGCCTGTTACATTCTATAATAGCGCCGACAAGCTGCCTTGCTTTACTGATTATGCTATGTCTGATAGAACATATAGGTACACGAGAGATAACATTCTTTATCCATTCGGCTATGGTCTTACTTATGGAGATGTTGTTGTTACATCGCTTAGTTATGACGATGGCAAAGTCAATGTAGAGGTAGAAAATAACGGTGCCGATACTTGTGATGTTATCGAACTTTACATTAAATCACATTGTGATAATGCTCCGGCTTATCCTGTGCTGTGCGGTTTCAAGAGGATTTTTGTAAAAAAAGGTGAAAAGCTTGATGTTGAAATCGAAGTACTTGACAAAGCTTTCACAACAGTGTCAGATATCGGCGAGAGAAAACAGTTTGCAAAGGAATTCACCCTCTATGTTGGTACGCATCAGCCTGATGAACTTAGTTGTCAGCTTAGTGGTACAAACTGTATGAGTATCGAGATAGAACGATAATGAAAAGAGATCTTACAAACAGCAGTATCATAAGCTTGCTTCTTGCTTTTTCAAGCCCGATGATACTGTGAAATCTGCTCCAGCAGGTGTATAACATTGCCGACACATTTATTGTTGGCAGATTTCTTGGCGAAAACGCCCTTGCGGCTGTGGGCGGCACACACACCCTCATAACTTTTCTTTATTCGATCATAATAGGTCTGTGCATGGGCTGTGGCTCGCTTGTTTCTTATTGTTTCGGTGAAAGAAATAAACGCCGCCTGAAAGGCTGTCTGAACATATCATTTCTGATGATAGGCTCTGTTACTTTGGTGACAGAGCCTATCCCATTGTGCTTTTCCAATGTGATTTTGAAACTTTTGCATACTCCAATGAAAATAATGTTTTTGACATCTGATTATGTTAGAATTATCCTGTCAGGAATCATATTTATATTTCTGTATAATTATTATTCTTTCATGCTAAGAGGAATCGGAAATTCTCTGACGTCTCTTATTCTCTTGGGCAGCAGTTCAGTGCTGAATATAATTCTTGACATAATTTTTGTTGCTGATCTTGATATGGGAGTAAAAGGAGCGGCGTATGCCACTGTGATATCTCAGGCTGTGTCAGGTGTGGGACTTTGCTTTTACACTCTTGCCAAAGAACCTCTTTTGCGACTATCCTTCAAGAAAAAATCTTGGAAGGATAGCAGTTTTGGTGAAGTGTTGCGAATGTCGACTACTGCCTCAGTTCAGCGATCTGTCATGAATTTCGGCATACTTATGATACAAAGACTGGTAAATAGTTTTGGAACGACTGTAATTGCGGCTTTTACAGTAGCCGTTCATAATTGTTAAATTAAGCTGTCAGCTTATATGATTTTCCAACAAATACTTGGCTGATTTTGTTTATCTTATTGTATGTTATAACAAAAAACCATTTTTTTGTTGAAATACAAGAAAACGTATCGTTTAAAGTTGACTTTTTGAATAGAATGTGATAAAATTATTATTGTACGGTTTATTTTTTGGGAAAATAACGAAAATATCAACAATAGGGTGAATAATACAAATGAAAAAAAATTACACTATCAAGGATCTTCTGGTACTTCTTCTCGGAAAGGTTTGGTATATCGTTGCCGCTTCAATAGTGTGTGCGATACTGGCCCTTTTCGTATCAAAATTTGTTATGAGTAAGCAGTATCAGTCACACGTTTCAATGTATGTTAAAAGTGCTGATAATCAATCAACGGGTCAGGATAAGACTAATGTTGACTTACAGGACATTAACGCTTCAAAGTCATTGGTACAGACCTACATTGTTATACTTACTGATGACCCGGTAATGAACGAGGTAAGCGATAAGCTTCTTGAGATGTATACTCCTGAACAGCTTGCTCCTTATTTTACTGTAACGAGCGGCAGGGTTTCAAATGACGGCCTGAGAAATGCTTATAGCATGACCGCTGTAAATCAGACAGAGGTACTTCAGATAACTGCCACAACAACCGATGCAAAGCTTTCTTCTGACCTTTGTAACATCATGGCTGACGTCGCTCCAAGCTTTCTTATAAGAGTTATCGGTGCAGGCTCAGTTGAAAAGATAGGTGATGCTGAGGTTTACAATACACCTGTTTCTCCTAACACCACTAAAAATGTTGCCCTTGGCTTTGTTGGTGGCTTGATGGTGGCTGTTCTAGTGATACTTGTTATCGACTTCTTCGACAACACTGTAAAGAATTCTGATGAGCTTGGCGACATTTATCAGAAGCCTATCGTTGGTGAGATAATGAATATTGGCGGAAAGACTTCTAAAAAGGATGAAGGTTCTTCTGCTGACAGAAAAAAACAGCTTCTGTTCAATAATAAGGATATACCATTTAATATTGTAGAGAACTACAAAACAATGCGTACAAACCTTATGTTTACGCTTTCTACAACACGAAATAAGATAGTTGTCGTTTCTAGCCCTAATCCAAGTGAGGGTAAGTCTGTGACAGTTGCAAACCTTGCAGCTTCAATGGCTGAAACAGAAAATAAGGTTCTTCTTATCGACGCTGATATGAGAAAACCTGTTCAGCACAGAAATTTCAAGTTAAAAAACAATGTTGGATTATCTACTATTCTTAGTGGTGAAAGCACATTTGATAAGTGTGTGCATGAAACCAAGAATGGCAATTTTGCTGTTCTTACATCAGGCGTTTTGCCTCCAAACCCGTCAGAGCTTCTTGCTTCTGAGAAAATGCGTGAATTGCTTGAATATGTTCAGCATAAGTATGATTATGTTATTGTCGATGGAACCCCGCTGCTTCCTGTAACTGACGTAATGAGCCTTGCAGACGAGGTCGCAGGCGTTCTTCTCATTGCAAGATATGGCAGAACTACATATCAGGAGATAGAGGAGTCTATGAAGAAACTTGATCTAGGCGATTGTAATCTGCTTGGTTTTGTTCTTAATGACATTTCAGCAAAGAACGGTTCTCATTACGGATACAAGTATAACTACAAGTATAAATATGACTACAGCTATAAATACGGTGGGAAGGACGCTTCTGCCGAAAGTTAAATGACATGGAGATGTTAGATTGACTACCGATTATCACAGCCACATACTGCCGAATATTGATGACGGCTCTGACAGCATCAAAACATCACTTAAAATGATAAAAATGATGAAACAGCAGGGCATAGGTATAATTGTGGCAACACCGCATTTTTATATGCACAGAGAAGCTTCTTTAGACAGTTATCTTGTCAAACGGCAAAATGCTTATGAAAAGCTCATGGCGGCTGACCCTGCCGTGAAGGATATACATATTGGTGCTGAGGTGGCTATAGAAAAGGGCATCAGCGTATTAGGAGAACTTGAAAAGCTGTGTATCAGCGGAACAAGACTTATTCTTCTTGAACCACCATTCACTCAGTATAACAGTTGGATCGTCGAGGAGATAGACGAGATAGCAAATTCTCGAAGGCTTATTCCGATAATCGCCCATGTACATAGATATATGGGCGTTTATTCAAAGTCAGATCTGAAAAGTCTGATGTCTGTGGATGCAGTTTTTCAGATAAATGCAGAAGCTTTTGAGCATTTTTCCACAAGACGTTTTGTTAATAAGCTTATTTCAAGTGGCAGTGATTTTGTTTTTGGAAGCGATGCTCATAATCTTGATGATAGAAAACCTAATTTTGATCTTATAGCTAAAAAATCTGGAAGTGAAAATATAAGACGTTCTGATAAAGTACTCATGTCTGCTATGGCTGACGAAGAAAGAATGTTTGCTTTTTAAGTATAGAAAAAATATTGATGATATTATAAATAGCCTGCACTGTGCCATTGAGGGGTGGCCATGGTGTGATCTTATTCATTGCTTTAATTGAGCGGAGGTATGTTTTATTTATGGAGAAAACAAGTGAAAACACAGTTCAGGTGTGGAAAAACAAAAAGATAAAGCATTGGATGCTTATTGCATTCTTTCTGTGTTTCTATGATATTGTTGCCGTAAATCTATCCTACATTTTCGGACTTTTCATCAGATTTGACCTTACTTTTTCTGCAATACCAAAGGAGTATATGCTTGCCTATGTAAAGTTTGCTCCAATATATACAGCTTTCTGTGTTGTGGTGTTTTTTGTGTTCAAGCTTTATAATAGTTTGTGGAGATTTGCTAGTATTGGCGAACTGTCAAGGATATTTTTGGCCTCGATAGTTACTACCATATTCCAGGCTGTGGGTATAACGTTACTCTTCATGAGAATGCCTGTGGCTTACTATATAGTAGGAGCGGGAACTCAGTTCGTGCTTATAACGGCAGTGCGTTTTGCCTATAGATATATCACCCTTTTAAGAGCAAAACAGGTAACAAATCAGGTGGCAGTGCATAATGCAATGGTCATTGGTGCAGGTGCTTCTGGTCAGATGATCCTTAAAGAGCTTACGATGTCAAAACGTGCAAACGCAAGACCACTCTGCATAATCGATGATAACCCAAATAAGTGGGGAAGAAATATCGGAGGAGTTCCTATCGTCGGTGGCCGTGATTGCATTATGGAAAGCGTCAAAAAGTATAATATTGATCAGATCCTTTTTGCAATTCCAACTGCATCACCTGAGAACAAAAGGGATATCCTTAATATTTGTAAGGAAACAGGCTGTGAGATGAAACAGCTTCCGGGCGTTTATCAGATAACAAATGGTGAGGTGCTTCTCAGCAAGATGAAGCCTGTTGCAGTCGAGGATCTGCTTGGAAGAGAGCCTATCAGAGTAAACATGGACGAGATATTCCAGCACCTTAAGGGTAAGACCATTTTGGTAACAGGTGGCGGTGGCTCTATCGGAAGCGAGCTTTGCCGACAGATAGCAGGTCATGAGCCTAAACAGCTTATCATATTTGACATTTATGAAAACAATGCTTATGAAATAGAGCAGGAGCTTAAACGTAAATATGGCAGTAAACTCAATCTTGTGACGCTTATCGGCTCTGTTCGTGACAGCAGACGTATCAATGATGTTTTTGAAAAATACAAGCCTGATATCGTTTATCACGCTGCAGCACATAAGCACGTTCCGCTTATGGAAACAAGCCCTAATGAAGCTATCAAAAACAATGTTGTTGGTACATACAAGACAGCCTATGCCGCTTTGAAGCATGGCACAAAGAGGTTTGTGCTTATAAGCACTGATAAGGCTGTAAACCCTACTAATATTATGGGTGCAAGTAAAAGACTCTGCGAAATGGTCATCCAGAGCATGGACGCTATCAGCAAGGCAGGCAGAACAGATCTTCTGCCTATGCTCCATGCACACGTTGATGAAATGACAGACGGTATGCTTGAGAACGATCCGATGGACGAGATAGCTGTTGATAATATAGAGAGCAGTGAAGCGATTAAGATCGAAAGCGTTGGCAATAAGGACAGAAATGGCACACAGTTTGTTGCAGTTCGTTTTGGAAACGTTCTTGGAAGCAACGGCTCTGTGATCCCACTGTTCAAAAAGCAGATAGAAGCAGGCGGTCCTGTTACTGTTACTCACCCTGATATCATAAGATATTTCATGACTATACCTGAGGCTGTGAGCCTTGTTCTTCAGGCAGGCACATACGCATGGGGCGGCGAGATATTTGTCCTTGATATGGGTGCGCCTGTGAAGATAGACACACTTGCGAGAAATCTTATCAGACTTTCCGGATATAAGCCTGATGTAGATATTAAAATAGTTTACTCAGGTCTGCGTCCTGGCGAGAAGCTTTTTGAGGAGAAGCTTATGGCAGAGGAGGGCATGATGAAAACGGACAATGAGCTTATCCATATCGGAAAGCCTATACCGTTTGACACAGAAACGTTCCTTGGTCAGCTTGGAGAGCTTGCTCGTGCAAGCTATAACAATGACGAAAATATCGTTGAAATGGTCGAAAAGATCGTTCCAACATTCAGTCCTGTAGGTGATAAACCAACAGGTAATGAAAAATATGGCAGAAACGATGTTGCAGTTTCTGCGACAAAATAATAAAAGATACATATTTCAGCACTGCGGGGATTTCTGCGGTGCTGTTTTTATGCCTAAAATTTCACACTTTTTCTTGATGCTACTTGAAAAAAGGCTGTTTATGTGGTATAATGAATAATGAATGTAAATTTGCGTAAAGGACTATTTCTATATGAAAAAATGGAGAATAAACAGACCTGACCCTGTGAAAACTGCAGAGTTTATGAACAAGTGTGACTTGAAAAGCCTTACCCTAGACGTCATGACTTCAAGGGGTTTCACTGACTTTGACAGCCTTGCTGATTTTTTTAAAGGAGAAGAACTTAGTGATCCTTTTCTTATAAAGGATATGGCTATAGCCGCCGAGGTGATAAACAAGGCGGTTGATCAGTATGACCTTATTTGTATTTACGGTGACTATGACTGCGATGGAGTTACGTCCACCACTATACTTTACAACTATCTTGAAAGCATGGGCGCAAACATTATGTACTATATTCCTGAGCGTGAGGCTGGATATGGCATGAACATGGAAGCTATTGAAATGCTTGCAGAAAAGGGTGTTAAGCTTATCGTCACTGTGGATAACGGCATTTCCGCGGTTGAGGAAGCTGAGCGTATTGCTGAACTTGATATGGAACTTGTTATCACAGATCACCACCAGCCGCCTGAGAAGCTTCCGAGGGCAAGGGCTATCGTTAATCCGCATCGTGCAGATTGTCCCTCGTCATACAAAGACCTTGCAGGCGTTGGTGTAGCTTTCAAGCTTTGTGCTGCACTTGACGGCGGCAGTTATGACACTGTTATGGAACAGTATGCCGACATTTGTGCTATCGGTACAGTTGCGGACGTTGTGCCACTCACAGGGGAAAACAGAACTATTGTCAAGCGTGGTCTTGAATATCTTGCAAACACCGAAATATTGGGATTAAACTATCTTATAGATAAAGCAAAGCTTGATAGAAATGCTCTTGACTCAACAGGCATTGCTTTTAGGATTGCCCCTGTTATAAACGCTTCGGGCAGATTTGGCTCACCACTTACAGCGGTAAAAACACTTCTCAGCGAAGACCCGGAGGACGCTGAAAATTATGTTGACACTCTTTTAAATCTTAACGCCCAGCGCAAGCAGACGGAAACAGAGATAATGACAGAAATAGTAAATCATATAAACGCTCACCCTGAAACTCTTGACCATAGAGTGCTTGTGCTTTCAGGCAAGGGCTGGCACCACGGAGTTATTGGCATTGTTTCTTCACGCATTTTGGAATTTTACGGAAAGCCGAATGTTATAATCTCAATTGATGACGATGGAAACGCACGAGGCTCTGCGAGAAGCGTAAAGGGCTTCAATATATTCAAGTGTTTTCAGCATTGCGGAGAGCTGCTTGATAAATTTGGTGGACATGAGTGTGCAGGAGGTCTGTCGCTGAAGGCTGAGAACATCGAAAAGTTCACTCAAATGGTGTATGAATACAGCGATCCTATGGAGAAATTCCCTAGCGTTGAGCTTATAGCGGATAAACTTCTTATGCCGCAGGATATCAACCTTGATAATGTAAAGGGTCTTGCAGCAATGGAGCCTTTTGGTGCAGAGAACCCTGCTCCCGTTTTTGCAATGCTTGGAGTAAGAGTAGATAAGATAATACCGCTGTCACAGGGCAAGCATACAAAGATCGAGTTTTCATACGGAAGCTATAGAGGACAGGCTCTTATTTTTTCCCTTGCACCTGAAAAAGCTTGTTTCGCAGTTGGCGATAAGCTTGATATGCTCGTGGAGCTTGGAATAAATGTGTTCAATAACCGTGAGTCCATATCCATAAGAGTTATCGACCATAGATTGAGTGGAGTAAAGCAGGAAAGATATTTTGCGGCAAAGGATTGTTATGAAAAGCTCATGCGCGGGGAACAGCTTCCTGCAAGTTTTATAAGAAAAATAATCCCGACAAGGCAGGAGCTTATCGGCGTATATAAATACATAAGTGCAGTTAAGAATATTACGTTGGATAATCTTTTCATGAAAATATCAGGCGACAGCATGAATTATTGCAAACTGCATATTTGCGTTGATATTTTCCGTGATAAAGGTCTTATTGAGTTCAGACCCGCAACTATGAAAATAAGCTATGTTGTGCCGAAACAGAAGGTAAATCTTGAGGACTCTGAAACTCTTGTTAAGCTGAATGAAATGCTTGGAAAGGCAGGTAACTAAAATGTCAGATAAAGAGAATATTTTGCTTGATCCTGCTGAAATGGATAAGATGGAAAATATACCAGAAATAAAAACTGTCAGTGAAGAAGATCTTCCTGCCGAATCCGAGGTTAAAGAGCAGTTTGAAGAAATGCCTGCTCCTACGGCTTCTCCTGACTATACCGACGCTGTGCCTGAAGCTTCAAAGCCTGAGCATATAGGCGATAGGTCGGTGTGTTCCATTGATGCACTTATTCAGAAAATACTTGATGGCGAGAGGCAGTACGATCTGTCAAAAATCGTTTCCGCCTATGAACTTGCTGAAAAGTATCATCACAATCAGAAAAGAGAGTCTGGCGAGCCGTATATAACCCACCCGCTGTCTGTTGCATATATTCTTTTGGAGCTTGGCATGGATACTGATACTATTTGTGCAGCACTTCTTCATGATGTTGTTGAGGACACTCCATGCACTCTTGAAGAATTACAGAAGAATTTTGGCTCAGACGTTGCAATGCTTGTAAATGGCGTTACAAAGCTGAAAAAGGTGGAAACTTTCACCAAAGACGAGCAGAAAGCCGAGAATATCAGAAAAATTCTTCTTGCAATGAGCGAGGATATTCGTGTTATTATCATAAAGCTTGCAGATAGACTTCACAATATGCGTACTCTTAATTATTGCAAAGATTCAAAACGCAGAACTATCGCCCATGAAACAATGAACATCTATGCACCGATAGCTCACCGTCTTGGAATACGCTCAATTAAAGATGAGTTTGAAGATCTTGCTTTTTACTATCTTGATCCTTATGCTTATGCCGAGATAGACGAGCAAATGCAGCTCAGAAAGGGCAGCCGTGAACAGCTTGTTGAAAACATCAAGCATAAGATACATGACAGGCTTGAAAAGGATTTTGACCCTGTTCCCCTTATCGAGGGTCGAGTTAAAAGCAATTATGGTATCTATAAAAAGGTATATCGTGACGGCAAGGAGATAGACCAGATATATGATCGTTATGCCGTAAGAATTATCGTCAATACAGTTACTGAGTGCTATAACGTACTTGGCATAATCCACGATATGTTCAGACCTATCCCAAACAGATTTAAGGATTATATTTCCACGCCTAAGGCTAATATGTATCAATCTCTTCACACAACTGTTATCGGCAGAGAGGGAATACCTTTCGAGGTTCAGATAAGAACATGGGAAATGCACAGAACGGCTGAATATGGTATCGCCGCCCACTGGAAATATAAAGAGGGCGTAAGGGGTAGCTCAAAGGACGATCAGCGCCTTGCATGGATAAGACAGATAATTGAGTCGCAGCAGGAGTCAAACGACGTTGAGGAGATAGTAAGGGCTATCAAAAATGATCTTGCCCCTGAGGACGTTTTTGCTTTCACTCCAAAGGGCGATATGATAACACTGCCTGTCGGATCAACTGTTATCGACTTTGCTTACGCTATCCACACACAGGTGGGTCATAAGATGTGCGGCGCAAAGGTAGACAAGAAAATGGTATCTTATGATTATCAGATAAAAACAGGCGAGATAATCGAAATACTTACTACCAACGTTGAAGGTCATGGTCCAAGCCGTTCATGGCTTAATATCTGCAAGACCAATGAAGCCAAATCCAAGATACGTTCATGGTTCAAAAAGGAAAGACGAGAGGAAAATATCTTTGAGGGAAGAAATGCTCTTGAAAGAGAGTTCCGCAGAAATAATATAAGAGTGCCTGAGGAAGAACTTGAGGACTTTCTCAAAATGGATATGCACAGACACAGTTGTGATACTCTTGATGATTTCTTTGCAGCCATAGGTTACGGTGGTGTTCAGCTTTCAAAGGTGATGCAAAGGCTGAAATCTGAGTATAATAAGAAATATGGTGAAAAGGCTCAGCCTGATACTTCTGACCTTGAAAATAAGATAAAGACTTCCAAAAATTCCACTGGTGTTATCGTCGACGGCATCGACAACTGCGCTATCAAGTTTGCACAGTGCTGTAATCCGCTTCCAGGTGACGAAATAGTCGGCTTTATCACGAGAGGTCACGGCATATCCGTGCATAAAAAGGATTGCGTGAACTATCTTTCGCAGAAAGATGATCCTGAAAATGCCGCACGTTGGATAAATGTTAAGTGGGAAAGTTCTGAAAAGCATACGGGCTATTTCAAGTGTACTTTGGATATTGTAGCAGTTGACAGAATAGGTCTGCTGGCAGACGTTTCGTCAGCGCTTGCAATGATCAATATTTTTATCTATGAGTCAACCTCAAGGGAACTGAAAAACGGCAATGCAATGCTTTCCGTAACTGTCAGCATAGCAGGAATGGAACAGCTCAACAATGTTATAAACAAGCTTCAGAAAATAAAGAACGTTATTTCTGTTGAAAGAAGCGGTAAATAAGAAAGGACAGATAATGAAAATATATAGGCTCAAACCATTGAGCGTTTGTGAAACGAACAGTTATATTGTTGCAAGCGAAGAAAATAACTGCGTTCTTATTGATGCACCTGCCGACCCTGATTATATTCTCGGTGAGATAGAGAGTCACGGCCTTACGCTTAAAAAAATCTTTCTTACACACGGTCATTTTGACCATATCGGTGCTGTGGCTGACCTTGTAGACAGGACAGGCTGCGAGGTGTATATCCACATTATGGATAAGCCTAAGCTTACAGATGACGCAGGAATGCTTGCTAATCTTTTCAGAATAAGAGGACACAGAAATTACACAGGCAAGGTCAATGTGTTTACAGAGGACGATATACTAAAGATTGACGAGCTTGAATTTGACGTGTTGGAAACGCCGGGACATACAAGCGGTTCTGTTTGTTTCATATGTGGCATGAATATGTTTTCGGGAGATACCCTATTTTCAAGAAGTGTTGGCAGAACTGATATGCCTGATGGAAGCAGCACAGCCCTTATGAAGTCGCTTATGAAAATAGCTGACCTTGGTGGAAATCTCACTGTTTATCCAGGTCACATGAATGTCACGACACTTGACGCTGAGAGAAAGTATAACCCATATCTCAGGCAGGCTGCGGAGGCTTTGAAATGACTCTGATATTCAGCGGCAATGATTATAAATATGAGCTTGAGGGAGTAATGAAGCTTTTTATCCCTGCAACGCTCTTTACCCACGTTTTTTCTGACAATATAGACACAGAGGACGATTATGTGTTCGCTCAGAAAAAGGATAACGCTGACAATGTTTGTTTGAGCGTTAAGGTGAGATATGACGGCAAGACTTGCGAAAAAGAGGAGTTTGTGCATTATGAAAGCGACATGGAACTTTCACTGTCAAGACTTCTTTTTAAGGCAATGAGCGAGATAACAGGCATTGTGCCGAAATGGGGCGTTATAACGGGAATAAGACCTGTGAAGCGTGTGAATGATATGCTCAGTGAGGGCATGAACAAGGCGGAGATATTTAAAGCCATGGAGAGCAGATATCTTTGCAGCGAAGAAAAGTGCGATATTGCATACAAAACTGCTATAACCCAGAAGCCTGTCCTCGATGAGCTTGAAAAGGACAGCTTTAGTCTTTATGTGTCAGTGCCGTTTTGTCCCACAAGATGCTCCTACTGTTCTTTCGTTTCGCAATCTATCGAGGGCTGTATGAAGCTTATCCCTGAGTATGTGAACAAGCTGTGTGAGGAGATAGTTTATACTGCGAAGATAACGGAAAAGCTTAGTTTAAAGCTTGACACCGTATATTTTGGCGGCGGCACTCCTACCACGCTCACTGCTGCTCAGCTTGACAGAGTTATGAAAGTCATTGAAAACAGCTTTGATATGTCAACTGTCCGTGAATACACTGTTGAAGCGGGAAGACCTGACACCATAACTGAAGAAAAGCTGAAGGTGCTTAAAGCAAACGGCTGTGGCAGAGTATCTATAAATCCACAGACTTTGAATGACAGCGTTCTTGAGGCTATTGGCAGAAAGCACACAACTGCACAGTTTTTTGACAGCTTTGACCTTGCAAGAAAAGTTGGTTTTGACTCTATAAATACCGATATAATCGCAGGTCTGCCAACAGACACAGTGGAGAGCTTTGAGAATACCATTGACAAGCTTATCAAGCTTGCTCCTGAGAATATCACTGTACACACACTTTCCATAAAGCGTGCGGCTAGGCTAAATCACAGTGGTGACAGGGAAGTGCTGAAAAATCCAGCCGATAAAATGGTAGAGTATGCCACAAAAAGACTTCTTGAAAGCGGCTATCTGCCTTATTATCTCTACAGACAGAAGAATATGCTTGAAAATCTTGAAAATATAGGCTGGACAAAGCGGGGTCACGAGAGTTTGTATAATATCTATATAATGGAAGAGGTTCAGACCATTCTTGCAATGGGTGCAGGTGGCTCCACAAAGCTTGTTGACAAAGATGGCGGACGTTTGGAGCGTGTGTTCAATTACAAATTTCCGCTGGAATACAATAAGCATTTTGAGCTTATGCTTAAGCGAAAAAATGAGATAGAGGAATTTTATGCTAAAGAAAAATGAGATTATCAGGCTTGAAATAAGCGGTATGACAAATGAGGGCAACGGAGTAGGAAAGCACGAGGGCATTGCTGTTTTCGTGCCTTTTACTGTTATTGGCGACGTTATCGAATGCAGGATAGTCAAGGTCTGCAAAACGTATTGCTATGGCATTATCGAAAATATTGTAAGTGGTTCGGTTGAAAGAACGAAGAACGATTGCTCTGTGTATTCAAGGTGTGGCGGTTGTTGTTTTCGTCACATGAGCTATGAGGAAGAATGCCGTGTAAAAGAGCAGTTCATAAAGGATTCATTTGAGCGTATTGGTAAGCTTTATCCTGAATATGACAGCTTTGAGGGTTGTAAACAGCTTGTCGGCTATCGCAACAAGGCGCAGTACCCTGTAGCAGAGCAGGACGGCAGGGCAGTTTGCGGATTCTATTCAAGGCGTTCTCATCATGTATGCGATCACACTGATTGTGCATTACAGCCTGCTGTATTCAAGGCAATAGCCGATGAAATAATGGCTTATGTGAACAAGCGTAAGATAAAGGCATACAACGAGGAAACGGGAAGCGGTCTGCTCAGGCATATTTATCTCAGGCGTGGCGAACACTCAGGCGAGATAATGGTTTGTCTTGTTATAACTGACCTTAAAAAGCGTGGAATATTTGACGCGCTTGTGGGTGAGCTTTGCAAAAAATATGCTGATATAAAGAGTATAGTTTTCAACGAGAATAGCCGAAAGACCAACTGTATACTCGGACAGAAGCTTGTTACTGCGTATGGAAGCGACACGATACACGATACTATGTGTGGAAATGATATAGAGATATCACCGCTGTCTTTTTATCAGGTAAATACAATTCAGGCGGAGCGGCTTTATGAAATTGCCGCAGATTATGCTCAGCTGACAGGAAAGGAAACTCTTCTTGATCTTTACTGCGGTGCAGGAACGATTGGTTTGTCAATGAGCAAAAAGGTGAAAAAGCTCATAGGTGTTGAGATAATAGAGTCTGCAATAGACAATGCAAAACGAAATGCCGCAGCAAACAATGTCACAAATGCGGAATTTATATGTGGTGACGCAGGAAAGATAGCAGAGATACTTTACAGCTGTGGCGAGCGACCAGATGTGATAATAGCTGACCCTGCAAGAAAGGGCTGCACTAGGGACACACTGGAGTACATGGCAAAAATGTCCCCTGACAGGATAGTTATGATATCCTGCAATCACGCTACTGCTGCTAGGGACTGTGCTGTGCTGGAAGAGTTGGGGTATAAGACGGTCAAGGTCAAGGGCGTGGATCTGTTTGGGAGAACGGGGCATGTTGAGACGGTCTGTTTGCTGTCTAGGAAAGAGAAATAAAAGCTAGAAAGTGGCGTATTTCCGGGCTTTTTGTAAGGTTGGTATCATCAGAGAAGCCTTGTGGAAAGCTCGGTTTTATTATATGGAAACATATCCACTGTAAAATATGTGTCAGCTTGTAACCTCGGATTAGATGTCACAATTTGAGACAGTGGATTAGATGTTAGGCATTTTGGGATGATTTTTGGAAAATGAAAAAGGGTGACAACCAATCCTGCAGGACTGACTCCTATTGAAATCGGTCAGGGAGTAACCTATAAAGAGGCAAAATTAACATTTCTTTGCATAAGTTGTATAAGCATCAATTTTCCAAAGAGGATATCACAACTGAAGTTCAGGAGTATTATGCTTCCATGCCAAAAGTATATCCCGATTTCAATGGAGGCTGGCAACCACATATTGTTTTTGTAGGTGAAATTATAGAGGTTAGGGATGAACGATAAATTGGGATTTAGAGGATGTGAATGAGCAGCATGAAGAAAACAAAAGAAGGAATTAATTTGAAAAAACTCCTTAGGCTGAAGAATACAGGCAGTATCTTTGTGATTGCAGGGCTTTTGACGATTTTTGTAATAGCGTTGTACACATTTATTCTGCAAAGTTCTTACACTAAGACCGCCCTTGAAACAGAAATCATACGTGACACAGCGAGTGCAGATGCAGTACACAAACTCGTGGATGGAAGAATCGGCAAAGAAGATTTTGATCAAATCAAAGATCAATCTGATGAAAAGAAGCAATTATATAAGGATATTTCTTCATATTTCAATGAAATCAGAACACTGAATTCTACTCGATATATTTACACCGCTACAAAAAATGAAGAAGGAAAACTCGTTTATGTGGTAGACGGTTTGGATTCGGATGCGGATGATGTAAGACACCCTGGAGATTATATTGAGGAAGAAATGGTTCCGTATATTGATAGGGCTATTTCTGGGGAGAATGTGTACTCTCAGGATATCATTGATACAACATGGGGTCCTATTTTTACGGCTTGCTATCCTGTAAGAGCAAATCATGATGGGACAGGAGAAATTATTGGCGCATTTTGCATTGAAATGGATATGCAATCAGCTTATGGAATGGTTGAAGAGACGAATCATATTTCCATCATCTGCGGTTTAGTCGCAGGAGCTGTATTGCTTTTAATTTGTCTATATACCTATTATGTTTACCAGAAAAGCAAGGCAGAAGAGCAAAAACAAAAACAATTATTAATGACCGCCGCTGAGGAAGCAGATGCTGCCAACAAAGCAAAATCTGCGTTTTTGCTTTGTATTAGCCATGACATCAGAACGCCGATGAATGCCATTATTGGATTTACAAACATTGCGCTTCACCAGAACACGGTTTCAGATATTCATGATAGCTTGGAGAAAGTTCAAAAAAGTTCGAATCATCTTCTCTCTTTGTTGAATGACGTTCTGGATTTTACTCGCATTGAAAGTGGAAAAGTTACTATTTCGCCCGAGCCGGTGGACATTACTCAATTGACAGATAACGTTCAGGCGATTATGAATGGACTTCTTTATAATCGAGATCTTAAGTTTGAAGTACATCGAGAAATCCCAAAGAACCCATATGTCCTTGCGGATGTTGCGCGTATCCGAGAAGTTTTGGTGAATCTTCTTGGCAATGCTGTGAAATTCACAAAGGACGGCGGAAAGATTACTTTGGATATCAGCAGTTACCCAGGAGCGGATGAGAAACATATCATAACTCGTTATGTTGTTCGAGATAACGGTATTGGCATGAGCGAAGAGTTCCAGAAAAAATTATTCGATCCGTTTTCACAAGAAGATGATGCTAATGCCAGAACTCAATATAAGGGAACCGGTCTTGGTATGGCCATCACAAAAAAATATGTGGATATGATGGGCGGTTCGATCGCTGTTGAGAGCAAA
>ERZ773227.659-NODE-659-length-30946-cov-4.946230_pt1 | contig 30946 bp, 25 predicted proteins | sample MGYA00580525_ERZ773227 | MGnify/ENA primary metagenome ERZ773227 (study PRJEB29015, sample SAMEA2737782) | human gut metagenome | biome: human gut; feature: human-associated habitat; material: faeces | place: China | collected 2012 ... | reverse complement strand
GATACGGCAAGTCTTGACAGATTAGGACTTAATTTGCCTTTCTATGAGAATGCCAAAAGAACAGCCTGCATTGATCATCATGCAAGTAATGACGGATATGCAGATTATAATTATATTTTGCCAAAGGCAAGTTCAGCAAGTGAAGTATTATATGATTTGTTAGATGAAGACTTAATTGATAAATCAATTGCAGAACCAATGTATATGGGAATCGCACATGATTCAGGCGTATTCAGATTTCAAAGTACAACACCAAAAACTATGAGAATCGCTGCTAACATGATTGAAAAAGGTGTTAATGTGAATATGATTCTTGAAGAAACATTTTTTAGAAAAACATATAACCAGATGATGGTTACTGCGAAGATTCAAAGCGAAGCAGTGTTGGCATTAGATGGAAAATGTATTTATGGTTACTGCACATCAGAAATGATGGAAGAGTACGGTGTTACAACTAAGGATTTAGATGCAGTTGTGGCATCAATAAGAAATGTTGACGGTGTTGAAGTGGCTATGTTTTTGTACCAGTTAAGTGAGGATTCATACAAAGTCAGTCTACGTTCAAAAAATTACGTGGATGTAAGCAAGATTGCCGTTGAAAACGGTGGTGGCGGTCACGTAAGGGCTGCGGGAGCAGAGATACACGGCGAACTTAACGATATAATAAACAAACTGCTTAACAGAATAAAACAGGACATTTAAAATGAAACTGTTGAAGGAGTTGATGGTATAAATGATTAATGGAGTCATTAATGTTTATAAGGAACCCGGCTATACATCTCACGATGTAGTGGCAAAGTTAAGAGGAATCCTAAAACAGAAAAAAATAGGCCATATGGGAACCCTTGATCCCAATGCTGTAGGAGTGTTGCCGGTTTGTCTTGGAAAAGCAACGAAGCTTTGCAATTTATTGTCTGAAAAGGACAAAACTTATACAGCTACAATGTTGCTTGGAACGGAGACAGATACTCAGGATACAACAGGTCAGATTACTAATCAGACACCTGAAGAGGAAGTTATGAAGCTTTCCGAAGAAAAGGTTTTTGATGTGATTAAAAGCTATATAGGCGAATATGACCAGATTCCACCAATGTTTTCAGCAATAAAAATAAATGGTCAGAAATTATATAATCTTGCAAGAAAGGGAGAAGAAATAGAAAGACCTCCAAGACATTGCAAAATTATAGACATTACAATAACAAAAATTGATTTGCCAAGAGTAAGTTTTCACGTAACATGTTCTAAGGGTACATACGTAAGAACCCTTTGCTACGACATAGGAAAGGATTTAGGTGTTGGGGCATGTATGGAAAAACTTACACGTACACGAGTTGAAAGATTTGATATAAAGGACAGTATTTCTCTATCCCAGATAGAAGAAATTAGGGACCAGGGAGTTTTGGAACAGTATATTACTCCTGTTGACGAGATTTTGGATATGTATTCAAAATGTATGGTTTCAGAGGAAGCTGAAAAGTTACTTTATAACGGTAATATTTTTACTTCGAGAAACACATTGTTAAAGATGAATCATCAGGATGGTCAGACAGTAAGAGTATATACTCACGATGGCAAATTCATTGGTTTATATATGTATATTGCAGAAAAACAGATATACAAACCAATTAAGATTTTCTTATAGAAATGGAGAAATTATGCAACGCATTTCTTTAGATGATAACATAAAATTAAAAAATACAATTGTAACAATTGGAAAGTTTGATGGAATACATAAGGGACACGAAAAGCTTCTTGAAGTTATAGTTAACAATGCTAATGGTAGACAGAAAGTAGTTCTTACTTTTGAAACTACACCTTCAGCATTCCTTAAAAATAATGCCAACAAAACAATTGTGACAGAAGAGGAGAAGCAGATTCTTTGTGAACAGCAGGGCGTTGATGTGCAAGCCATCATTGACGGGCTTCCGCCGGAATACCGCCAAGCGTTTGATTCTGTGCCGCCGGAGCAGCAGACGGCCATGCTACAGGAAATCGGGGTGATGTAATGCGGACTGGAAACGATGTGTTCCGGCGGGCTATATCCCTGCTGGGATATACAGGTGCAGATGGGGCCGTAAACGGCGCACAATCGGCCGAATTGTTCCGTCGCGGGTTAAATATCGTCAATCAGGTAATGGCCGATATTTGGCCGTTGGAGCGTAAAGACGCATATATCCCGCTTTCCAACATCAACGACGATATTCCGCTGTCTCAGTACGCAGTAGAAAGCACCATTCTCTACGGCGTCGCTATGTTTTTGGCGCAGTCCGAGGGGGACGGGGAAAATCAGCAATTTTATTCCAGCCTGTATCAGCAGAAGCGGAACGCCGTGAAGCGCCCGCCGGTGCGACGGGTCGACACGCTGCCGAATGTATGGGAGGATTAACATGCTTATTCCAAAAATGCAGGCAAGCCCGCAGTACAGGGTGACTATTCCTAAGCTGGATGGCGGCGTAAACCTCAAGGATGCGCCGCATCTTGTGGAGGATAACCAGCTTACCGACGTTTGCAATATGTGGTGGCAAGACCAAGCCCTTCGGACACGGCCGGGCCTGAAAACAGAAACCAATTCTATTTACCGAATAGAAACAAACGAACGTGTTTCTTGTTCCGACGGTGCGCTATCGTCCATTGGTGGCTGCCCGGCTATGGCGGTATTTTCCCGTATTAATATGGGCACAGTCCTCGTATCCGTGTATAAAATTCAACCGGACGGCGGACGTGAACAGGTGGGAAATCCCATATATCTCCCAACCGATGAAGACGTCAAAAGTCTTCGCATTATGTTCGTAGAGAGCGACAAGAAAGCGTCTGGCAGTGGACTGTATATTTTCTTTAACGTGGGCTTGATTTTTGAATGGGACGGAAGCAGCGAATGGGCTCAACTGTCCGATGATGATATGTATGTGCCCACCGTGTTAGTCAGCGGCAAAGGAACATATACAGACGGCGAAATAGGTGAGCCAAACGGAACCTTTTTTGAAGGATATAACATGTTAACTGGAAGGTTTCGGAGTTTATATACCACCGACGGAAAAGGAAAAACTTTTTGGCTTCCTCAAAAGGGTTTAGACAATTCGAAGATAACCGCCAAGTATACAGACAGCAAAGGAACTGTTCATGCCCATACGATTAACGCAAATACTTCGATGGAGACCACGGCTCAGGCTGATGGCTTTGTTTTGATGGCGGACAGAATGGCTGGCTATGTCTATTTTACTAAGGACAGGGTATCGCCTACACCGGTTCCGTCTGCCAACATAACCAATAATTTAGAGGTAGTAGCTTCAAAAGACGATGCAGAAGCCTTTGAAAAAATCACAAACATGAGTATGTGTACTTGGTTCGGCGGCGACCGGAGTGGAATAAACGGCGGGACGAGGCTGTTTGTTTCCGGTAATCCTTCAGAGCCGAATCTAGTACACTGGAGTGATGTTAATAATCCACTGTACTTCCCTGAGAACAACTATGCGCGCATTGGCAATTCTGGTATGGCCGTGACCGCGTTCGGCAAGCAGGAAAACATCCTGGTAGTTTTTAAGGAAAGTGAGATATATTATGCAACGTATGTTGCTGGCGGGGATTTTACCGCCCAGGATGTAATCGACGGCAAGGTTGTTGACGTGGCTGCCAACATGGCTAAGTTCCCCATAACGCCCATACATTCGACTGTGGGTTGTGATTGCCCGAATACCGTTTCACTTTGTAATAATCGGCTGATTTGGGCCACTTCCGGGAAAAAGGTATATACGCTTACGTCGGCCAACCAGTACAGCGAGCGAAACGTGTTTGAACTATCCGATGCGATTCAACCTGAACTGAACGGATGGGATGAATCGCTTATGAAGGAGTATGCATTTTCCGTCGATTGGGATGGAAATTACTTCTTATTTTGCTTGGACAAGGCCGTTGTGTTTAATTATGGCGGGAACGCTTTTGCAAATATTTCCTCCTACGCCGATCCCAAAAAGGCTCAGAGATACATGGGCTGGTATATCTGGGCATTCGTAGATTATGCCCAAGCGATAAAAGGTTATGTTTTTGGCGGTGTGTGTCAGTTAATTGGTAGGGGGCAAAAGATTTATATAGACCCCGAAACCGGGCAACGCGAATCGTATGATTTTCTGGTGCATTACCATTTCGGTGGCATGTCTGATACGGCGTTATATTATGACGAAATCACAGGAGACACGCCAATCCACTCCATGTTCCAAACAAAACTATTCGATTTCGGTCGTCCAGAACGGCGCAAAAATGTCCGCAAGCTGCACATTGGGGCCACCGATGTGGCGGATGGGTATATCACACTGTCTTATGTGACGGAATTCGGTACGCAGGAGGATGCATACCGAATCGGCATGTATGGGGATGGGGATATGCGTGTGTGGGCCGTTACGCCTCATGTAAACCGCATAAGACGATTTGGAATCCGCGCCGATAGCGCCGGTGCCATGGCGGTGGACGGCATGGTTATTCGATACGAAGTATACGGGGAAGTGAGATAAATGGCGAGGTCAATTCAAGAATACGTTGACGAATTATACGGCAAAGGTCAGGGGACGTTAAATCAAATTCACGAGCAGCGGAAGCAATCGGATCAGCAGCTTATTGATAGTGTGAATGCGGCGATTGACCGTACAACGGCTGCTTCCACTAAGCCTTATCAAACGCAAATAGAGCAGCTTCCGGAGGCGTATCAGAAGCAATTTGACGCCAATGCCGTGCAGGAACTGGTTGGCCGCCGAAAGGTAGAGGAAGCCATGGCCAACATGGGCCTGACCGATTCCGGCCTGAACCGTACCCAGCAGACCGCTCTATCTGTGCAGCGCGGCAATGCGGACGCGGCCGCCCGACTGGAGCAGCAGAAAAAGACCCAGGAATTGCAGGACAAAATTGCCCAACTCATTGAAGCAGGCGCGGCCCAGAAGCAGCAGCAGGCGGCCGGCGTACTGAGCAACACGTCCAATTGGTTCAACGACGCTTTAGCTGGTTCTTATAATACCGCTATGCAGCAGGGGACCAGCATGTATAATGCCGACCTTGCCAGGGAAGAACAGGCCAGACAGTATGACCTTAGTAGGCAAGACGCTCTTGCAAAGGCAAAGTACGAGGCCCAGACTGCACAGGCGCAGGCCGCCGCCAAGGCCAAACAGCAGGAAGCCGAAAACCAATTGGCGCTGCTTAAGTGGTATACGGATGCGGGCTTGTCCGCGGATGAAGCGCTGCAAATGGTTGCTTATGCAGGCGGCGGCAAGGTGCCAATATCCGCTCCTTCTCAAAGCAGCCGATTAAGCGACGGCAATTACAACCCTAAAAACTCAAAGGAATATGGCTCCGCCTTAGCTCGGCGCATAAGCCGGAACGGCATTAGTAAATGGGACGCAGTTAACGACCTTATCAACGAATTTCAAGGAGACGAGGCGGCATTACTAGAGGCGGCCAGATATGCCGGAGTATATGATGAACTCATGAGCCGACGTAAATAAACGAGGTGATTTCTATGCCGTACATTCCTTATTCAGTTGATGAAATAGAAAAACTAAAAAAACAATCCACAAGCCGCTATATACCTTATTCGAGCCAGGAAATTGAAGCTCTGAAAGCCCCATCTGCTTCAGTATCTGCTTCCTCTAAAGGCGTAACCGGGACAACCACGAAGGTGTCTGCTACATCGACAGGGAAATTGCCTGCTGCCGAGCCTTACCAAGTGCCTCTGCCGGATGCTATGGTTTCAGTTTCGAAGGGGCGAAATGTAGCTTCTCAGCTACCGATGTCTCCTGACGAGTTTGTCAACGCTCCGGATTTTTCAGAGAAATCTATATATTCTTCTGGCATAAAGGACGCTACATATCAGCAAATAAACGCATATCACGGAAATGACCCCGAAAAAAAGGCGGCATTTAATCTTCAATTATTGAATAGCCCTGCTCAGAATTTTTCTAACAAGGGATATGCGTACATAACTGAGGATGAATTGAAAACATATAATTATATACATTCTCAAAGCAAGACTTATTTACCACCGTCATTTTCTCCAAGGAGAAACTTCTTAGATAAATCTGGGTTGTCTTGATGGATTTATGCCCCAATAACTCGCTGATCATCTCAATGGGGACATTTTGCTCCTTCAATGCCATGGCAAAAGAATGACGGATCGTGTAGGAAGTCACATCCGAGGTTATTCCGGCAACCTCCTTCAACGTCTTCAAGTTCCGGTTAAACCGGGACAAGGCCGCATTGTATTCGAGATATTCCTCATGGCCGTTCTTCGTCCCACTTAAAAAGGGAAATAAATAGCCGGAGCCTCCACCCCTCTCACCTGCCAGCTCCTTATACATAGCCTCCGCCGTATCCAAGACCTCCAACCGCATAGAGGTCCCGGTCTTCTGGCGATTGTAATCCAATATGCCGTTCTTGATATTACCCCTATTCAAATGGGCGAAATCAACGAACGACATTCCCCCATATTGAAACATCAAGCAAAGGGCCAGTTGTGTCTTCCTCAACTTCTCTCCTTTTACCGGGACAGTCATCAGGCGATTCAAATCCCCCAGAGGCAAGGATTTCTTGCGCTGGCTTTCCACACCCGTAAAAACCCCCTTGAATAATGAAGGGATAAACGCCGCCTCGCCATTCTCCACCGCCTTGTTATAGATACAACGCAAACGGCGGATATACGTGGAGACCGTATTACGCATGCAGCCTTTCTCCAACAAATAAGCCTCATACCGGCGAAGAGTATCCTTATTTATATATGTATATGGGATACGATCCGTCCCGCTATACCGTATAAAAGAGTTCATCGCATCCTGATAACTTTTCGCCGAGGAATACCGTCCTTCCTTTTGTAACAGACTTATATACTCTCGCATCCCTTCCACCAAATCTTTCTCATCCATATCTCTCTATTTTAAATTCCAACTGAAAACAAACACGCGAAATTAGACATCCTGACAAATTATATCTTTTGCGGCAAGTTGTTTTATTGACGAATAGCCACTATATTTGTACGTTGTTTTAAACAGAGTACAGACTAAATTAAAAAGTAAAGCATATGCACAATTGGTTTGAATGTAAGGTCTCTTACGAGAAAATGCTGGAAAATGGCATGCAGAAAAAAGTAACCGAGCCTTACTTGGTAGACGCCCTGTCTTTTACGGAAGCGGAAGCTCGCATCATCGAGGAGATCCGCCCCTTCATCACGGGTGAATTCACGGTAACAGACATCAAACGAGCTCGTTTATCCGAATTATTCTTCAACGAGAATGGTGATCGGTTCTATAAGATCAAGGTTTATTTTATCACGTTGGACGAGAAGAGCGGAGCGGAAAAGAAAACCGCCGCACAAATGCTTGCCCAAGCCACTACGCTGAAAGAGGCCATCGCCGTATTGGAAGATGGAATGAAGGGTACATTGGCGGATTATACCATCGCCTCGGTAACGGAAACCCAGTTGATGGATGTATTCCCATTCGATGCGAACAGTATTCCCGGCGAGAAGAAAAGTGGCGAGGAACTGATAGCGGAGCAAAAACAACAAGCTGAACAAAGAGGATAAAAACATGAGTATCGCTCAAAACATAGTACAACTGAAAACGTCGCTCCCGCAAGGGGTGACGTTGGTTGCCGTCTCTAAGTTTCACCCGGTGGAGGCTCTATGGGAGGCTTACAACGCCGGACAGCGGGTGTTTGGCGAAAGCAGGGCACAGGAACTGAGCGCCAAGCAAAAAGTACTACCTGAGGATATCGAATGGCATTTTATCGGCCCGTTACAAAGCAATAAGGTAAAAGATATCGCTCCTTTTATTCATTTGATCCATAGCATAGACTCCTTGAAGCTTTTGGCTGAGGTGAATAAACAAGCGAAAAAACACGACCGCACGATCCGGGTATTATTGGAGATCCATGTGGCGCAAGAGGAATCCAAGCACGGACTCAGTCCTGAGGAATGCAAGGAGTTGTTGCGTGACGAGTCCTTGGCCGAATTCCAGCATATTCGTATTTGCGGATTGATGGGCATGGCTACCAATACCGATGATACGGGGTTGATACGGGAAGAATTCCGCAAGATCCATGATTTATTTATCGAACTGAAAGAGACGCTCTGTAAAGATAATGTCGATTTCAAGGAGATATCCATGGGGATGAGCCACGATTACCCGATCGCTATCCAAGAAGGAAGCACCTTGATACGGGTGGGTACCAGTATCTTTGGCGAACGGGAATATTAAAGTAATTATTAAATCTAAATATAGGCAACATGATTGACATTAAAACCCAATACGCGGGGTTAACACTTCGCAATCCGATTATCGTAGGGAGCTCCGGACTCACCAATAAGGCGGAACGTAACAGGGATTTTGAGAAAGCAGGTGCTGGAGCTATCGTATTGAAATCTCTTTTCGAAGAGCAGATCGAGATGCAGAGCGAGGCTTTGATGCAAGACTCCGATTACCCCGAAGCGGCGGATTATATCCGTGGTTATGTAAAAGCGAATCAAGTAAATGATTATCTGGAACTGATCAAGAAGAGCAAGGAATTATGTACGATCCCCATTATCGCCAGCATCAATTGCTATAAGGCGGACGCTTGGATCGACTTTGCCCGCCAAATTGAGTTAGCGGGAGCGGACGCTTTGGAATTGAACGTGTTCTTCATGGAAACCGAACTGACCGAAGATTTCGAGAGTATCCGGGATACGTATGTCAGTATCATCCGCAAGGTAAAAGAGACCGTATCGATTCCGGTTATCATGAAGATCGGAAAGAATTACAGCAATATTCCTTCACTGGTTAATTTGTTGAAAGTAAACGGTGCTGATGGTGTCGTGCTATTCAATCGTTTCTACCAGCCGGATATCGACATCAATAATATGCAGATCGTTTCGGGTAATGTATTTAGCAATCATTCCGATTTGAGTGACACGATTCGCTGGACGGCTATCGTATCCGGAAAGATCCCGGGAATCAGTATCGCTTCCTCTACCGGTGTGCATGATTGGGAAGATGTCGTTAAATGTCTATTGGCCGGCGCTTCCGCCGTACAGATGTGTAGCGCTGTCTATACACATGGAGCGGAAATCATCTCCCAAGTATTGACTTGCGTGGAAGAGTGGATGCATCAGGCACATTACCAATCCCTTTCCCAATTCCAAGGCAAATTGAATTACGCCAATATCCCGAACCCGGCGATGTATGAGCGTTCACAATTCATGAAATATTTCTCCAACAGAGATTAAAAGAAATACCTAGTAGTAGAGACGGGGCGTGCCCCGTCTCATCCCAGCTAAATGGTAACTTAAAGATACTATTCAGACGGTGATGAGACGGGGCACGCCCTGTCTCTACTATAGGGTAATATACAATAGTCTTAATTATTTTTCCACTAGAAAGTATTTTTATTAGAAAATAGTTATATCTTTGCATCATCAAACAAGTTATAAAGAAATATGGAACCAATTTGCGCCATAAAGGATATCTATAAGATACTGTACCAGTTCGAGAAAAATTTCTCGGAAGTACATGCTATCACCATCAACGAGGCCATGTTGCTTTGTTGCTTAAAGGATAATGAGGCAAAGTCGGCAGGAATGATTTGCGATTATATCGGTCTTTCAAACTCCCGGGTCTCAAAGGTGATCACCTCTGTCGAGAACAAGGGGTTTATCCGCAGGAACATCAATAAAGAGGATAAGCGGCAAATGTTTTTCTCGCTCACCCCAAAAGGGAAAGAGAAAATACAACAGATGATGCAGGCCGAGCTAAACATGGACAGCCTGTTCAATCAACTCAAGGAATACATACAAAAGGGATGAATCCCTTTTTTTAACTAATTATTGTCTACTAACAAATATGTATAATATAAATTAAATATAAACGGATATGAAGTACTTGATTATTGGAGGTGTAGCCGGTGGAGCTACCGTAGCAGCCCGGCTGCGTAGGATGGACGAGAAAGCGGAAATCATCCTTTTCGAACGTGGAAAATATGTTTCTTACGCAAACTGTGGATTACCTTATTATATAGGAGACACGATCAACGACCGGAATAAATTATTCGTACAAACCGTGAAAGGCTTCACGGATCGATTCCGCATCGATATCCGTACGGAGCAGGAAGCAACCCGAATCCTTCCCGAATCCAAGCAAGTGGAGGTAAAGAAACTCGGCACAGGAGAAACCTACACGGAGACTTACGATAAACTAGTGCTCTCTCCCGGTGCGGAGCCTTTGCGTCCACGCATCGAAGGAATCGAGAGTAAAAAGATATTCACGTTACGTAACGTGCCGGATACGGACACGATCAAGAATTACGTGAACACGGAAAAGCCCCGTACCGCCGTTGTTGTAGGGGGTGGTTTCATCGGCTTGGAGATGGCGGAGAATTTGCATGAGCTGGGTATCCATGTCACCGTCGTGGAAATGGCTAACCAAGTGATGGCACCCCTCGACTATTCCATGGCCGCTATCGTACATCAGCAATTGATCGGCAAGCAGGTAGGCTTGATGCTGGAAGATGGCGTATCTCGTTTCGAGGAGACTTCCAGAGGCGTGACCGTTCATTTGAAAAGAGGGAAGCAGATCCCGGCGGATATGGTTTTATTGAGTATCGGTGTCCGTCCGGAAACCCGATTGGCCAAGGAAGCGGGACTTACGATCGGAGCACTCGGCGGTATCGCTGTCAATGAATATATGCAGACCTCGAACCCGGATATTTATGCGTTGGGAGATGCCGTGGAAGTACGCCACCTCGTGACAGGCAAACCAGCCTTGATCCCATTGGCGGGTCCAGCGAATAAGCAAGGACGTATCGTAGCCGATAATATCGTATCCGGCAATAAGGAAACTTATGACGGGACGATGGGAACCTCTATCGCCAAGGTATTCGACTTGACGGTCGCCACGGCGGGAGCTAACGCTAAGCTGTTGAAACGGGAAGGAATCGCTTATCAATCCTCCTATACGCATGGAGCCTCGCATGCGGGATATTACCCGGGAGCCGTGCCTTTATCGATCAAGATATTGTTCGCACCGGAAGACGGACGACTGTTAGGGGCGCAAGTCGTAGGTTTCGGAGGCGTAGACAAACGGATTGAGATGTTAGCGCAAGTGATCCAGCGGAAAGGTACGGTCTACGACCTGGCAGAGTTAGAACATGCGTACGCTCCTCCTTATTCAGCCGCTAAAGATCCCGTAAATATGGCCGGATTCGTAGCGGAGAACCTACTTACGGGAAAAGCGAAAGCGATTCAGTGGAGAGAGATCCAGAACTTATCGCCAGATACCGTACGTATCGATGTCCGTACCCGTGACGAGTACAGCTTAGGGACAATCCCCGGCTTCATCAATATCCCGGTTGATGAGTTAAGAGAACATTTGGCGGAACTGCCCAAGGATACACCGATCGTAGTAACTTGCGCCGTTGGATTAAGGGGCTATTTGGCTTATCGCATCCTGACTCAAAATGGCTTCACGAATGTCCGGAACCTATCCGGTGGTTACAAGACTTGGAGTGTAGCGACAGCAAAGATCAAGAATGAGCCGGCCTGCGCACCTTGTTCGTCCGAAGCTGTTTCTGATAAGGCATCTGGTAAAAGTAGCTCTTGCAAATCGGCTACGGCAGCTACGACGATTAAGGTAGACGCTTGCGGATTAATGTGTCCGGGACCGATCATGCAGTTGAAAAAGAACTATGAGAACTTGCGGGAAGATGAGTCATTGGAAATCACCGCAACAGATCAGGCTTTCGGAAAAGATGTCTCTTCATGGTGCAAGATAACCGGGGCAGAGTTAGTCTCTCTGGAAAATAAGGGAGGCACGATCGCCGCCACGGTACGAAAAAAAAAAGCTGAATGCAAAATAGCGACAGGTGGTAATAGTGCCGACAACAAGACATTGATCGTTTTCAGCGATGACCTCGATAAGGCGTTGGCCTCATTCGTCATAGCGAACGGGGCTGCCTCCACCGGAAAGAAGGTGACTATGTTCTTTACTTTCTGGGGACTTAACGTGATTAAGAAACGGGAAAAACCTGCCGTATCAAAAGATATCTTCGGCAAGATGTTTGGCTGGATGCTTCCGGCAAATAGCAAAAAGCTGAAACTATCTAAAATGAATATGGGTGGAGCCGGCAGTTGGATGATGCGCCTTATCATGAGGAAGAAACGGATCGACAGCTTGGAAAGCCTTATGGCACAAGCCGTAGAGAATGGTATCGAGATGATCGCCTGCACGATGAGCATGGACGTAATGGGTGTCAAAAAAGAAGAACTGATGGATAACGTTGTCCTAGGAGGCGTAGCCACCTATCTGGAACGTGCGGAAGATGCGAACGTAAACTTATTCATCTAATTCATTCAAAAAAAATATCCCAGCATACCCACAATAAGGACAATGCTGGGATATTTTATATAAATGATCTGATGCTTATTTAATCATATCAAACCCAGTGTAAGGGATCAACGCTTTCGGGATGCGGATACCTTCGGGGGTTTGGTTGTTTTCCAATAAGGCGGCTACGATGCGAGGTAAAGCCAAGGCACTACCATTCAAGGTATGGCAAAGTTGCGTTTTCTTATTCTCGTCACGATAGCGGCATTTCAAGCGGTTGGCTTGATACGTATCGAAGTTGGACACGGAGCTAACTTCCAACCAGCGTTGTTGTGCCTCGGAATACACCTCGAAGTCAAAGCAAAGGGCAGCCGTGAAACTCATATCACCCCCACAAAGACGAAGGATGCGATACGGCAACTCCAACTTCTGAAGTAATCCCTCCACATGATTCAACATCTCTTGGTGAGATTGCTTAGAGTGCTCCGGTTTATCGATCCGAACCAACTCCACCTTAGAAAATTCGTGCAAACGATTCAAACCGCGTACATCCTTGCCATAAGATCCGGCCTCACGACGGAAGCATTGTGTATAAGCGCAATTCTTGATCGGTAACTGCTTCTCATCCAGAATGACATCCCGGTAAATATTTGTCACGGGCACCTCCGCCGTCGGGATCAAATATAGGTCGTCTACCTCGCAATGATACATCTGTCCCTCCTTATCCGGAAGCTGTCCCGTACCATAACCGGAAGCCGAGTTCACCACCGTAGGCGGCATGATCTCCAAGTAACCGGCGTCACGGGCCTCATCCAAGAAGAAGTTGATCAACGCACGTTGCAAACGAGCGCCCTGTCCTTTATAGACCGGGAAACCAGCTCCCGTGATCTTAACACCCAGATCGAAATCAATCAAATCATATTTCTTCGCCAATTCCCAGTGCGGAAGAGCGTTCTTCGGAAGTTCCGTTTCCATACCTCCCATTTTCTCTACCACATTGTCCTCGGCGGAGGTACCCTCGGGCACCTCATCGTAAGGTACGTTCGGGATCGTATAAAGTAAGTTCTGCAGCTCCTCGGCAGCCTGATCCATCTCAACCTGCAAAGCCTTGCTCACCTCCTTGATCTCGGAAACATGTTTCTTAGCGGCCTCCGCCTCTTCCTTCTTGCCCTCTTTCATTAATTGTCCGATCGACTTAGAGGTTGCGTTTACCTCCGCTAGGTTCTTATCTAATTGATTTTGTGCGATACGTCTTTTATCATTCAATTCCAACACTTTATCGATGCTTTCTTTCGCACCCTTAAAATGTTTCTTTTCCAGTCCACGGATTACGGCATCCGTGTTTTCAGTGATTAATTTGATTGTCAACATATTCTATTTATGTTTAATAGTTTTTCTAAGACGCGAATTTAGTAATTTTATTTTACCCGACCACCCGTTAACCAAGTTCTTGTATAATAAGGTTCGCTAAGGTTACTTACCATCACGCCGCTAGAAGTACTGGTATGGATGAAGCGCCCATTTTTCAAGTAAATCCCCACGTGATTCGGAACGCCACGTTTCCCGCCACGACCCGTCTTGAAAAATACCAGATCTCCTTCCTGCAATTTGGCACGACTCACTTTCTTGCAATTATACTTCAGCATATCCGCCGAGGAACGAGCCAGCTGCTTTCCGTATACCTCCCGATAAACGATCGATACGAAACCGGAGCAATCCACGCCCCGTTTCGTGCTCCCTCCCAATTTATGACGTACACCCAACCAACGGGCCCCCTCGTTGTACAAGAATATATTATCTTCCGGAGTGATACGTACCCCATATAAGCGAGCCAACTCCTTCGGTCCCTTGAAATCGGCGGGCAAAGCTACTTTTTGTTGTTTTTTGCTACCGCACGAGGTCAGACATATAAGCAGGATAAAGATCCGGATAAACCCTAAAGGAATGCTATTCTTCATATCGTTTTCTCTTAATTAAGGCACGAATATACACATAAAGTTTAGAATGCCCATTATAAGGTTCCTACAATGGGCATTGTAAGGTCGTTAGAATGCCCATCGTAAGGAGCTTTGAATGGGCATCCAAGTTCAAGAAGGTTGAGCAGCTTTCAGATAAGCGTTGAACGCCTCTTTGTAGGCATCCGTCACGTGGATGATCTCCTTCCCGATATAAACGCAATTATTCCGGTCGACGGAGCGGATCTTATCCAACGCCACGATATAAGAACGATGTACCCGCATAAAGCGACCGGTAGACAGCATCTCTTCCATGGCCTTCATCGTCACGTGGGTGATAAGCGGACGGGCCTCCCCTTCCAGATAGATCATCACGTAATCCTTCAAGCCCGTCACGTATAATATCCGGGAGATTTCCACCTGCCGCAACTGGCTATCCACCCGCACGAAAAGGCTGCCTCTCTCCTCCTTCACGCTACTCATCTCAAACCATTGGCGGGCCTTCTCCGCAGCTCCGAGAAACTTATGGTATCGGATGGGCTTCAGCAGGAAATCGAGGGCATTCACCTCATAGCTATCAAAGGCATACTCCTTAAAGGCGGTCGTGAAGATCACCCTCGTACCGGGGGGCACCATGCGGGAGAGGTTCAGCCCGTCCAGATCCGGCATCTGAATATCCAAGAAAAGCACGTCCACCGAAGACTCACGCAACGTGGAGAGTGCCAGCACCGGATCATTGAAGGAAGCCGCCAGCCTCAGATAAGGCGTACGGCTTACGAAGTCCTCCAGCATCTTCACCGCCAAGGGCTCATCGTCTACGATCATGCAAGTCAGTGTTTTCATAAGCAGTCTCGAAGTGTTATTTGAACAAAGTAACTATTTTCCCGGAGCGCTTGATCATATCGGTAACGACCGGGATAAGCCAGATCCAGCCTACGCCTCAGGTTTTCCAACCCGATCCCCGATCCGCTACGGTTCACATCCGGTTTCGGATGGTCGCTATTCTCGCAGGTAAAAACAAGGTCATCTCCTTCCGCCTTGAAACGAATACGTACGAACGACGACTTACGGCTATTCACGCCATGCTTGAATGCGTTCTCTATCAAAGAAATAAACAAGAGCGGAACGATCCTCATCGGTTTAATCGGAATCTGCAAATCTACTTCCACGGTAGCCAACTCATTGCAGCGTAATCTCATCAGCTCGATGTAATTATTCATGAACTCGATCTCGCCTTCCACCGGTACCAGCTCATGGTTCGACTCATAGAGCGTATACCGCAGCAAATCGCTCAATTGCCCGATACTTTCTTGCGCCGTATCTTGGTCTATCTGGACCAAGCTGGAAATATTATTCAAGGTATTAAAGAGAAAATGCGGATTCAACTGGTTCTTCAGCCAAGCCAGTTCCGCCTCGGCGTTTTTCTGCCGTTCCTCTTTCAAACGCATCTGCATATCGCCCCAGCGTACGATATAACGGAATCCCACGGCACATCCAACCACTAGCAAATGTAAGAAGAACGCTCCGAAAGCGACCATATACATTCCCGAACGCCATTCGTCCGGGAAATCCGCCTTAGGAGAAAATATCCATAGGTTAGCCCCCGTGATCAATAGCAAATTCATCAACCCAAAGAGCATCTTCCGATCCCGATAAAGCAAATAGGGAACCAATACATAGAAATTAGCGGTGAAAACAATAGCCAACGGAGTAATGAACCCCGTATTAATCTTCCACACCTCGAAAGCCGAACTCGGATTAAAGCGTATGAAAAAATCGATCGCAGGAGGAATCAGCCATAAGGTGATCCACAATAAAGCCTGTCCTCCCGCCAATATATAATCTTGCCTCGTGAGTTTCATAATACGTTTTTTATAAAAGTAAGCGAATCTAACGCCTGCGCCTATGAACGCAAGCGTTTATTCGACGAGTGGCAGGGTCGCTTTAGACGAAAAAAGAATTATCGTTTCTGGATACGAGCCGCATAGCCTCCACCGGGAGCCATATGGATCTTTAATTTGCGATCTGTCGGGACTGGGATTACCTCTTTCTTATAATCACGGGCAGCACGATCGGCATTTATGCCATCCTTGAATAATTCCAAAGTATAATCACCTTCGCCCAAGAAAGACAAGTCTAAATCCAGCTCCCTCGGCGTCCAGTTGGTCAACGCCCCGATATACCAATCATTACCATGACGGCGGGCGATCGCTACATACTCGGAGACCTTTCCATCCAATGAGACCGTCTCATCCCAGATAGTGGGAATGTTAGAGATAAACTCCGTACATTCCTTTTCCCTCCTGTAATTAGACGGAGCATCGCACAGCATATTGAAAGGAGACTCGAAGATCACGTAAGTAGCCAACTGGCGGCAACGGGTTCCTTGGCTCATCGGCTCCGAGTTTACCGGGCGATAATTACCTTTAACGGCGTTACGCATAGCGCCTTGCGTATAATCCATCGGGCCGGCGATCATACGGATGAATGGGATCGTGACATCGTACGTCACCATATCGTAAGACTCGGGAGACCATTTCAGTTGCTCTAAGCCATTCACACCCTCATAGTTCAATACGTTCGGATAGGTCCGTTGAAGACCTGTCGGCTTGAATACACCATGGAAATCCACAAGCATCTTATATTTCGCGCATACCTCGGAGGCCTCATAAACAAAGTTCACCATTTCCTGATCGTCACGATCCAAGAAATCCACCTTGAAGCCTTTCACGCCCATATCCGAATAATGCTTCACGACATTCTCCATATCACGGGCGAAAGCCCAATAACCCGCCCAAAGGATAATTCCGACATTCTTGAACTTACCGTAATCCACCAATTCTTGAAGATCGATCTCCGGTATTACTTGCATCATGTCCGCTTGCAGGTTCACGGCCCAGCCCTCATCCAAGATTACGTACTCGATGCCATGCTCGGCGGCGAAGTCGATATAATATTTATAGGTGGGATTATTGATTCCGGCACGGAAATCCACACCGTATAGATTCCAGTCGTTCCACCAATCCCAAGCCACCTTACCCGGCTTGATCCAAGAGATATCGTTTACCCGGGAGGGAGAAGCCAGGCGGTAGACCATATCGCAATCGGCCAACTCCTTATCATTCCGGGAGATTATAAACGCACGCCAAGGGAAAGAACGGGTTCCGGATGTTTTGGCGATATAGTTCTCACGCTCTTTCACCAACATCTGTAACTGATTATGGCCGCCTTGCTCCTTCACTTTCGGATAAGGCGCATGAACCGCTTTCAAGGAAGTTTTTCCCGTCTCGTTATTCAAGAACATCCCGGGAAAATCCTCTAGATCGGCTTCCGTGATACAGACCTTGCGACCGTCTCCCAGATCCACCAAAAGAGGCAGGATCTTCAGGCGTTTATCATTTAGGCTAGAGATCGTCTCGTTTACGTAGGGCTGCTCGAAGGAGTTGAAGAATTGCTCCTCGAACGTCGGCTTCGTACTATTCACGTAAGCGGTGAATGTCTTATAATCCGAGGGGAAGTTATAGACGGCCTCCTCGTCGGCGATAACGATCGGTTCCTTTCTTTTCGTCGTGAAACGGTAAGCGACTCCATCGTTATACACCCTAAAAACCAGCCCGTAGTTTCCCCGGAACGAGATTTGCATCTCATTATAGATATCCTTTACTACGTCCTTCTTATAGAACGGAGAGGGTATTTCCTTGTCTACCGAGGTCTTCGTCACTTTCAAGACTTTCGGGTTAGCACCAAGTACCTCACCTCCTTGTAAAGTCATAGATACGGTAGAATTCATCACCTCCGAATGATCCTGTACGATAGCGAAAGTGACTTTATCGGCTACCGTAACCTCCACCTTTATATCCCGGTTCGGAGACTGGACTTGGTAATTCTTCTGGGCGATCGACGGGATAGCGCCCATTAAAAAGAGAAAAGCAAATAGAATGTTTTTACTCATGGTTTATTGATTTAAGTTTGTTTATGAATACAAATATATATTATCTTTGTCATATTCATAACAAAAAACAAATAATACCGAAATGATGAGACTTCACAAAATCCTCTTAACGCTCGTATGTTTCACGGTTCTCTCCGCTCACGCACAATGGAAATGGCTCAACCCGCTCGAATGTGGATTCCCTGTCATACAAAACCAAGGATGGACCGAAGAGATCGGAGACCGTTACGTTCGGCTTCCCCAAAGAGCCGAAGGCAAGGTACGTAAACCCGTCTGGGATTTATCGCGCAACTCCGCCGGGTTGGCGATTCATTTTTTCAGCAACGCCCCTGAACTAAAAGTACGCTATCAAGTAAGTGGACCGCTGAATATGCCACATATGCCCACGACAGGCGTATCCGGTGTAGATCTATATAGTATCGATAGCGATGGCCAATGGAGATTTTATTTCGGCGGTTATCCTTCCGGAGATACGCTTCAATATCATTATACGAACATAGGCAAAGATATGTATCATGACAGGGGCTATGAGTTCCGCCTCTACCTGCCTCCTTATAATACGATAAAGTGGTTGGAAATCGGCGTGCCCGAAAACGATGAGCTTACGTTTATCCCCGTATCGCCCGAGAAACCGATTCTTTTATACGGAACCTCGATCGCCCAAGGCGCATGCGCCTCTCGCCCGGGCATGACTTGGGGCACGATCTTGCAGCGTTCTCTGGGATATCCGCTTATCAACCTAGGCTTCTCCGGTAACGGACGTTTAGAGAAAGAGGTATTGGATTTTATTTGTGAGATAGACGCACGCCTTTATATCCTTGACTGCCTGCCCAACCTCACGCCAAAGAGCAAAGATGAGATCACGCAACTCGTATCGGACGCAGTCAAGCAAATACGTGCCACCCACTCCTCTCCGATCTTATTAGTGGAGCATGCCGGATATAGCAACGCACTCGCTGACGATACGAAGTTACAAGATTATACACGCATGAACGAAGGAGCTAAAAAAGCATTCGAGGAATTGCAGGCACAAGGGATAAAAGATATCTACTACCTTACACGAGAAGAGTTGGGACCGCACCCGGACGCTTGGGTAGATTACGTCCATCCTTCCGACTGGGGCATGGAAACACAGGCGAACGCCGTAGAGCGGAAAGTACGGGAAATATTACGCATCCCCGAAGGTAATCTCTCCACTACACAGCCTGTCACCCAGCGCCGGGAACCCAATAATTACGAATGGCAAAAACGTCACCGGGATATTCTCTCGCTGAATCAAAGCAACCCGCCTCGACGGGTGATCCTAGGTAATTCCATCACGCATTTCTGGGGAGGAGAGCCCAAAGGACCGTCCGTGCGAGGTATGGAAACATGGGAGAAAATCATGCGTCCGGCTGGATTCCACAATCTCGGATATGGTTTCGACCGTATCGAGAACGTACTTTGGAGAGTCTATCATGGTGAATTGGATGGATACAAGGCTGAGGAAGTAGTATTGATGATCGGCACGAATAACATCGGAATCAACAATGACAACGAGATCGTGGAAGGCATTCGTTTCTTGCTTTCCGCCATCAAGCAACGGCAGCCGGAGGCCAAGATCAAGGTAATCGGCATCTTGCCCCGCCGCAACCAAGAAGAACGGGTAAGGAATCTCAATCTCCGCATCCGTCAAATGGTCGAGACCGGATGGTACACGTTCAAGAACCCGGGTACGAAGTTGCTTCAAGAAGACGGCAAGATAAACGAATCCTTATTCTCAGACGGATTACACCCGAACGAGGAAGGCTATAAACAAATCGTGGACGAGATCGCCCATTAAGCGATAGTCCCTTTACTCACGAATCAATCCGAGCAACATACGCAACGCCGCCTCTGCCGACAAGCGAATGTTCTCCATACGAGGATTCTCCCCGAAATGATAGCACTCGGAGAGAATCCTTTCCTCATAAGCGGCGGCGATCCAGACCGTTCCTACCGGTTTCGAGGGAGTCCCGCCTCCCGGCCCGGCGATCCCGGAGGTAGCGACGGCACAATCACATCCCAATACCCGCATAGTTCCACGGGCCATCTGCTCCACGACCGGCTGGCTTACGGCCCCGAAAGTGTTCAAGTCCGCCTCGGAGACACCGAGCACATGATGCTTCACCTCGTTGCAATAGGCTACCACGCCCCCGGTGAAGTATTCCGAGCTGCCCGCCATGGAGGTTATCATGCTGGCGATCTTTCCGCCTGTACAACTCTCTGCCGTACCCATCATCAGGTGTCCTGATTTGAGTGCGTCCGCTACTTCTAACTCTATTGGTAAATCATCTACTTCCATTGTTATAATGATACTAGGAGTTTCATTATGGGAAAACAATAGTTTCATTAGGAAGAAACTTTTGTTTTCCCTAGAAGAAACTTTTGTTTCTCTATAGTAAAACTATTTTCCTATAAGACAACCCTAGAAAAAGGAGCGGCATCCATCGGACAGAACTCCTTATCCATATACTTATAATATCCCGTGATAGCTACCATAGCGGCGTTATCCGTGGTGAACGAGAACTTCGGGATATGCACTTTCCAGCCATAACGTTTGGCGTGATCCAAGAATGCCTCACGCAAACCGGAATTGGCCGATACACCTCCGGCGACGGCTACTTCCTTTATATGCAAATCCTTCGCCGCCTTACGCAATTTACTCATCAAGATATCGATTACCGTAGCTTGCAAGGAAGCGCATAGGTCTCGCTTGTTCTTCTCGATAAAATCCGGATCATCTTTCAAATGATCACGCAAGGTATATAAGAAGGAAGTCTTCAGGCCACTGAAGCTATAGTCATATCCGGGGATATGCGGCTTGCTGAACGTAAAGGCATTCGGATTGCCCTCGTTCGCCAAACGATTCACGACTGGGCCACCGGGATAACCCAGTCCCATCACCTTGGCGCATTTGTCGAAAGCCTCTCCCGCTGCGTCGTCGATCGTCTGGCCGATCACCTCCATATCATTATAAGCGTTCACCTTTATGATTTGCGAGTTACCGCCCGAAACCAACAAGCAAAGGAAAGGAAACGACGGAGCATGGTCGTCGTCCGGAGTCTCCTTGATAAAATGAGCCAACACGTGAGCCTGTAAATGATTGACCTCGATCATCGGGATATCCAAGGAAGCGGCCAACCCCTTGGCGAACGAGGTCCCGACCAATAAAGAACCCATCAAACCCGGCCCACGAGTAAACGCCACGGCACTCAACTCGGACTTATCGATGCCGGCACGCTTGATGGCCTCGGCTACTACCGGAATGATATTCTGCTGATGGGCACGGGAAGCCAACTCGGGGACAACCCCGCCATAGGCCTCATGAACGGCTTGACTGGCTATTACGTTGGACAGCATCACGCCGTCACGGATCACCGAAGAGGAAGTGTCATCGCAAGAAGACTCGATTCCTAATATCGTTATACTCATATCTTCATTCTTTTTTCCGCGAATTAACGAAATCTATCGCGATATTGTTGTAGATTTGCGCTAAATAAATAGAAAAGATATCAGAGGACTTAAATACATAATCATTACCCTGCTTACATTATTCTGGATATTCTATGCGTTGCCGGGTATCTTACTGAGAATTCCTTATATTCAAAACAAAGTATCAGAAGTAGCCACAACCCAGTTATCCGGCCACCTCGGTGTGCCCGTAAAGATCGGTAACGTGGATATCGAATGGTTCAATCGTCTGGTACTGGAAGGGCTTTATCTGGAAGACCAAGACGGGAAAGTCATGTTCGAGGCGAATCATGTGGCGGCGGGATTCGAGATCATGCCGTTACTGGAAGGGAAGTTCGTCTTCACGACGGTACGTTTGTTCGGTTTCTCCTTCAATCTACGGAAACACACGCCCCAAAGCCCTTTGAACCTACAATTCGTGATCGACGCTTTCGCCAGTAAGGATTCGATAAAGAAAGAGAAGAATATCGATCTCCGTTTCAACTCCATCATGATCCGAAGAGGTAATTTCAGCTATAACGTGGATAGCGAGAAAGAGACCCCGGGAAAGTTCAACGCCAAGCATATCGATATCAAGAACCTGAGTGCCAAGATATCCCTCAAGGCTTTTAACAAGGACAGCGTGAACGCCCATATCAAGAAGATGAGTTTCGATGAGGCGTCCGGTTTCTCCTTGAATAAGTTATCGCTGAACGTGGTCGGGAACCGGGATAGCGCTTTCGTGCAGGACTTCGAGGTACGCTTGCCGCAGACAGACTTGAAGATCGGGCGTGCCCGGATCGATTTAAGCGAGATCGATAGCCTTCCCGCTCTCTTGAACAACGCTCCGATCGATTTGAATATAACACCTTCGCAAATCTGCCTGAAGGACTTATCCCCTTTCGTCCCGGCGTTCAAGAACTTCGCCGACACGATCGAGTTATCGGCCGAGGCAAACGGCTACATCAATAATTTCAACTTGAAGCGCCTCACCTTGAAATATAGCGATAAGATGCTGTTTATCGGCCAGATGGAATTAAAGAACATCACCCATCCCGAGGAAACGTATCTTTTAGGGAAGGTGAATAAGATGTATATCACGACAGACGGCATCTCCAGTTTGGCCAATAACTTCAATGAGCGTCCGAAGAGTCTCCCGGCCCCGGTCGTCAAATTGGGGACGATCAATTTCACGGGCGAGATATCAGGCTTTTTTGATAACCTAGTCGCTTTCGGAAAATTATCGTCTTCCATCGGCTCCATACAGACAGACTTGATATTCGGTAGCAACAAGGATAAGAATATAGCCGCTTACCTACGGGGACGCATCGCCTCCAGCAACTTGCGGCTCCATGAGTTATTTGGCGAGAATAATCCTTTCGGGGAGGCTCGCTTCGACATCAATATCGATACCCGTAGACCTGTTGGCGGAAATTTCTCCGGAAATATCCAAGCACAAGTCAAGGAGTTCGATTATAAAGCTTATAAATACAAGGATATAAATCTTTCCGGTAATTTCAAGAAGAGTAGTTTCGATGGGACTATCCATGTAAACGATCCCAATGGCGAGTTATACGCCCAAGGTATCTTCCAGCACCAAGGGCAAAACTCCTTGTTTAATTTCACCGCCCGCCTCGATCATTTCCGGCCGGACCGATTGAACCTGACGGACAAATATGAGGCGCCGAATATCTCCTTGGCTTTAAACGCGGATTTCACCGGAGATAATATCGATAATCTGGAAGGTAGCATCACGTTGGACAGTCTTTCTTTCGAGACCACTCCCAGCAGCTTCTTCCTTAAGAAATTCGAAGTAGTTGCCTCGGGGCATAGTCTCGACCGGCAATTAACCATAACGTCCGATATCTTGAATGGAGAGGTCACCGGGTCTTACTCATTCAACACGCTAATCCCCAGCCTTATGAATACGTTCAAGGGATATGTGCCAGCCTTGATCAACACGACCCAGAAAAAACAAATCGTGAAGGAGAATAACTTCGCCCTCCTATTAACGATCGAGAATACGGAAGCGCTTTCTACGACATTGAAACTACCGTTCACGATGGTGCAACCCGGACGGATCACGGGACATTATAATAATATTTATAATAAGTTCCGTATCGAGGCGTGGCTTCCGAAGTTCAATCTCGGGAAATCCATGTTCGAATCCGGCTACTTGGTTTGCGACAATCCGAACGATAAGGTAAACCTCCAATTAAAAACGATTAATTACAACGACAAGGGACTGCGTAATTACCTTGATCTCAAGGCAGACGCTAAAGACAATCTGGTGAATACCATGATTGGGTGGGCGAATAATAAAGAGCGGTTATTTAAGGCCGACATCTCCGCCTCTACCCTTTTTGTCGAGGAGGAAAGCGAGAAAGGGCCGGCCAAGTTACGTACGGAAGTCACGTTGAATAAAAGCCCCCTCATTATTAAAGACACGCTCTGGACCATCAATCCGGCGAATATAACAATTCGTGAGGGCAAGATCGGTATCGAGCATTTCCGGGTAGATCATGAGACCCAGTATTTATCGATGGAAGGGACGATCTCGAAAGATCCGGCAGATACTTTATTGGTAGACTTGAAGCAAATAGAGCTGAGTTATGTCTTCGACGTATTGAATATCCCAGTCTTGCAATTCGGGGGTGAGGCGACCGGTAAGTTCTATGTGAACGACTTATTCAATAGCCGCATGCTAAATACGGATCTGGAAGTAAAGAATTTCTCATTCAACCAAACCCCCTTGGGTCGCCTCAATCTCTTCAGCGAATGGGACGACGCACAGAAAGGTATCCTTATGCTGGGAAGCATCTACAAGAACGACAGCACTTGGACGGATGTGAACGGTTATGTATTTCCAGTCGGGCCCAATGCGGGGCTATCCTTGTATTTCGATGCCAATGATATCAATCTGGCCTTCTTGCAACCCTTTGTCGATACGGTCATAAAGAACTTGCAAGGCCGGGGATTCGGAAGTATACATTTGCACGGCCCCTTTAAGGAGCTGAATGTCGAGGGAGATGCCTATGTCATGGATGGAGGGGTAGGCGTTGATTTCTTGGATACGTATTATACCTTCTCCGATTCCGTCCACCTTGACTCTACGTCCGTCAATTTACGGAATATCACGGTCAAGGATCAATTCGGCAACTCCGGAAAAGTCAGCCTTAAGTTCAATCATCTGCATTTCCGGGATTATAGCTTCCTCGTAAACGTGCAGGGTAATAAGATGTTGATGTATAACGCCAACCAGAAAAAGAATCCGCTGATCTATGGAACGGTATTCGCCAGCGGAACGGCGCAAATCAAGGGCAACGGTAAGTTGATAGACTTTGATATTAACATGAAAAGCGAACCTAAGACCGCTATTTATCTGGACTTCATGAATAATAACTCGGCTACGGACTATGATTTTATCACGTTCGTCGATAAAAGCAAGTTGGCCGCTAACGTAGATTCCACGTCCACACACCCATTGAATATCGTACACGAGACAGACGAGGGAGCCGAGCTACGAATGAACTTCCTCCTTGATATCACACCCGATGCCGATATAGAGCTAATCATGGACCCGATAGCGGGAGACCGTATCAAAGGAAACGCCAGTGGAAGTTTACAAATACAATATGGAACAAGAAGTGATCTTCGTATGTATGGCGACGTGAATATCGTACAAGGAAACTATAATTTCAGCTTACAGCAAATCATCCATAAAGACTTTAAGATCAGAGACGGTAGCACGATCAATTTCCGTGGCGATCCCTTTAATGCCCATATGGATATCAATGCGATCTACAATCTGACCGCAAATATCGGAGACTTGGATCAGAGTCTCTTACTAGAAAGTTCTCGAACAAACATACCCGTCAATTGCGTCTTAAACCTTGAAGGCGCATTGCGCAGCCCGTCTATTTCCTTCGACTTAGAATTTCCGAACTCTAACGAGGAGTTAGAGCGTCAAGTCAAAGCGTTTATAGACACAGAGGATATGATGACCCGGCAAATCGTTTATTTGTTGGTGTTGAATAAATTCTATACACCCGAGTATGCCCAAACGACTTACAAGTCTAGCGAGTTAAACGCCGTGGCTTCATCCGCTATCTCAGCGCAATTATCCAATCTATTAGGTAGTTTCACGGATAAAGTACAAATAGGGACAAACATACGAGCGGGACAGGACGGTTTCAAGGAAGACACGGAATATGAGATGATATTATCCAGCCAGTTGCTAAACAACCGCTTATTGATCAATGGTAATTTCGGTATGAGAAATACGGTCACTACAGGCAAAAATAACACTTTTATCGGAGAGTTCGACCTAGAATATAAGTTGACCCCCTCCGGTGAGATCCGGCTAAAGGCTTATAACCATGCCAGAGATATGTATTTCGGCCTGAAGCAAGCATTAACCATACAAGGTGTAGGTATCATGTACCGGAAAGACTTCACGAACTTCTCTGAGATTTTCAGGAGAAGAAAGAGGCCTCTTTTACCCTTGATCCCCAAAGACTCTACGAATGTCCCTCCCGTAGTCAAAGACTCAACAAATCTTTCACTGCCGACTGATAAGAAGTAAGGGAAGTACTTTTCAATACTTTCTTGCGAAGCCTTTTATCGGCCTCCGGCAAAAGATAATCCCAGATTGTCTTCATTTTAGATAATACCTGATGCTCGCCACCTTCCAACCGGGCAGCATATTCATCCATCAACGACTCATGGAACATGACTAGTTTATCCCGCCTCTCATTCACGGTCAAGACCTGTCCGGACACAAACTCAGTGGCCAGCCAAGGAGAGGCCAATAACCCTCGTCCCAGCATGATCCCGGCAAGCCCCGGAAAACGCTCCTTTATACCTCGGATATCTTCCAGCCCCACTAAATCTCCATTATAATATAAAGGAAGTTTACATTCCTCATAAAAACGGGAGAATCCATCCCAATCGATAGCTCCTTTATATTGCTGTATCCCTAACCGGGGATGCAAGGTTATATGCTTCAAAGGTAACTTATTTAATAAGGACAGAAGCACGAATGACTCGTCCGCACACTCCCACCCCAAACGCATTTTCACAGAAAAAGAAATATCCGGGAACTCCTCAATCGTACGTAATAAAGACTCGGCCTCTTCCTTGTACCGCAAAAGTCCCGAGCCTCTATGGGCACGGACCTGCATAGGGAAAGGGCATCCTAAATTAATATCCGCTTCCCGGTACCCATTCTCTTGGAATAAACGCACGATCGACCGAAACTCGTCTGGTGTGGAAGCGATCAATTGCGGTACGACATGTACCTGCCTATTTCTATCGCAAGCGATATCCTTCAAGTCCTTATTCCGGAAACCACCTTTCTCTATCCTTACAAAAGGAGTATAATAGGTATCTACGCCCCCGAATACTCGGGTATGCGCCTCTCTATAAACTGAATCCGTATATCCTTGCAAAGGAGCGAAATGAATGACTGCCATATCAAGCGAAGATTTCCATGAAAATCGATCTCAATTGACTTTTTGCCAACTCAAAGTCTTGGGGTGCCCCCAACTCCATAGCCAAGGAGGTAACGCCTTTATCCGTAAAGCCACAAGGGTTGATCAATGAAAAGTAACTCAGATCCGTATTTATATTCAAAGCAAAGCCATGCATCGTAACGAACCGGCTGCTTTTCACACCAATCGCACAGATCTTACGGGCACACCCCGGTACCTCAGGATCTAGCCATACACCCGTCGCCCCTTCCAAACGTTCCCCTTTCAAGTCGTAAAGCGATAGGAAACGGATGATCGTCTCTTCCAGCATATGGATGTATTGTTTCAATCCCAGATTCCAATATTCCAGATCAAATACCGGATAACCGGTAATCTGTCCCGGCCCGTGATACGTTATATCCCCCCCTCTGTTTATATGGTAAAACGAGATCCCTCGTTCCCGTAAAGTTTCCTCGGGAATAAGCAAATTGGAGTCCTTGCCACTTTTACCGATCGTCAAGACCGGTAAATGCTCACAAAAGAATAATTGATTATCCTCTTTCTTTCCCGTTGCCTTCGCATCCAATAAGACCTCGAAAGCAGCTGTCTGATATTCTAACGCATCGGCATAAGCGATTCGTCCCAAGTCATGATAACGGAAGCTCTCCATTTCTTTCTTTTTTTAACCTTTCCGGTACCGGGATCAACTTGCCCGGCACCATATCCCATTTCTACTTTTATCAGTTTTCCCATTAAGGAAATTATTTTCGCTTGTCGTTTCAGCATATAAGGTGACGGTTTAGCGGAATTAAACTTCCGGGGATTTGGAAGTGTGGCCGCTATTAGGGCTGCCTCGCTTTTGGTCAATTGGTAGGCATGCTTACCGAAATGAGCCTCCGCTACCGCCTCCGCACCATAGATGCCCTCCCCCATCTCTATCGAGTTCAGATAGACTTCCATAATACGTTCCTTTCCCCATATCCATTCGATCAAGAAGGTAAAATAGACCTCGATGCCTTTCCGTAAATAACTTTTCCCCGGCCAAAGAAATACATTTTTAGCGGTCTGCTGGGAAATCGTGCTGGCACCTCTCACCCTTTTACCTTTCTCGGCCTCGGCCCGTGCCTTCTGGATTTGTTCCACATCAAAGCCATTATGCTCCATGAACAGGTTATCCTCCGACGCTATGACCGCTTGAACCAAAGGCTGGGCGATCTTGGATATAGGAACCCACTTATGATCGAGTTTCATTTTCTTCCCATCCTGATGCTGCTCATACATACGAATAAACATCAATGGCGTATAATATACGGGTACAAATTTATATACCACTACCGCCAATATACTGGATACAAACAGGAAGATCAACAGATTCCTGCACCAGATCCATATCCGTTTTACCAGAGGTGCTACCATATTCTTCTATTTGGAGAGACAAAGGTAAAGAATATTTCAGTTTCCGGCGGACTGAAACTCATAATTTACAGAAAAGGCACTATCTTTGGCTTTTGACAACTTTCCACCCTGTCATATGGTTATTTGATAAATAAATTAGTATGGAGAATCGTTTTTTAGGACTCATAGAGAATAGCATCAAGGAGCATTGGGATCTCCCGGCGTTCTCCGATTATAATGGACATACCTTCCATTATAAAGATGTAGCTCGTCGAATTGAGAAATTTCATATTATCCTAGAGCATGCCGGCATTAAAAAGGGGGATAAGGTGGCTTTAGTTGGACGGAACTCCTCCAACTGGGCGATCTGTTTCTTCGGGATCTTGGCTTATGGAGCCGTAGCCGTGCCTATCCTACATGAATTCAAACCGGATAATATACATCATATCGTAAATCATTCCGAGGCAAAGGCAGTCCTTGCCGCTTCCAGCAACTGGGAGAATATGAATGAACGCATGATGCCTGACGTGAAACTGTTCATGATGCTGGATAACTTCTCGATCATTCACAGTAAAAGCAAAGAAGTCCGGGTAGTAAGAGACCGGATCAATGAATATTTCGGTAAAAAGTACCCTCGTTCATTCACGTCGAACGATGTTCGGTATCACGTGGAAAAGCCGGAAGAATTAGCGGTACTTAATTATACTTCCGGAACCACCAGTTTCTCGAAAGGGGTTATGATCCCCTATCGGAGCTTATGGAGTAATACGCAATTCGCTTACGACAATTTACCGTTCATCCATCCGGGAGATAATATCGTATGTATGCTTCCGATGGCCCATATGTACGGATTGGCATTCGAGGTATTGAATTCCGTGAATAAAGGCTGCCATGTACACTTCCTCACACGTACCCCCAGCCCGAAAATCATAGCGGAAGCTTTTACGACAATCAAGCCGGCGCTGATCCTAGCCGTACCTCTGATTATCGAGAAAATCATCAAAAACAAGGTATTCCCCGAACTGGAGAAGCCTTTGATTAAATTGCTCTTGAAAGTCCCCTATATAGACCAGAAAGTACTGGATACCATTTCCGCCAAGTTAACGGCGTCTTTCGGAGGGAACTTCGGGGAGATCGTTATCGGAGGAGCCGCTATCAATAAAGAAGTGGAGACGTTCCTTCATTCCATCCATTTCCGATATACCGTAGGCTACGGGATGACCGAATGTGGCCCGCTAGTCTCCTATGCGCAATGGGATGAGTTTAAGCCCGGTTCCGTAGGACGTATCGTCGACCGTATGGAAGTCCGCATCGATTCAGAGGACCCGGAAAACAAGGTGGGAGAAATATTGGTGAAGGGTATGAACGTGATGCTCGGTTATTACAAGAATCCGGAGGCTACGAAAGCCGTTATGATGCCTGACGGATGGATGCGTACCGGCGATCTGGGAACCCTCGATAAAGATGGATTTTTATATATCCGCGGTCGTAGTAAAACCATGATTCTAGGCCCCAGCGGACAAAATATCTATCCGGAAGAGATCGAGGATCGCTTGAATAATATGCTATATGTAGCGGAATCGCTCATCATCTCCCAAGGAGGTAAACTAGTCGCCCTCATCTATCCCGATTGGGAGCAAGTAGATAAGGCAGGTATACAACATTCCGAAATCGAGAAGTTGATGCAGACCAACATTGACCAAGTAAACGAGGAGATGCCGAATTACAGTAAAATCACCTGTTTCAAGCTGTATCAAGAAGAATTCGAGAAAACACCCAAAAGAAGCATCAAGAGATATTTATACCAACCGGCCGAATAAAAAGAAAGCCGTCTTTTGTTAAAGACGGCTTCTTTTATATAAAGTAAATTTTATCCTTGACGAAAATCTTTTAAAACTTTTTGTAATTCTTGTCGAGCGAAAAATATACGGCTCTTAACCGTCCCCAGAGGAACATCCAGTTTATCAGCGATCTCATTGTATTTATAGCCACTCAAAAACATAGAGAATGGAACCTTCAACTCATTGTTCAAACCGTTGATCGCTTTCGTGATCTCTTGAATTTGATAAGCGCCATCCGGAGAGTCAAAATCTGAATCGTTCACGACATCCAAGTTATATAAGTCGACACCTTGATCTACGACAGTTTGCGTGCGAACGATCTTGTGATAATTGTTAATGAAAATGTTACGCATCACAGTCAAGACCCAGCCCTTAAAATTGATATTGTCTACAAATTTTTCTTGATTGTCTAAAACCTTCAGCGTTGTGTCCTGCATCAGATCTTGGGCATCATCCCTATTCGCTGTAAGCATAAGCGCAAAATTCATCATGTTTTCTTGCATGCTCAATAATTTTTTCTGAAATTGCAACG
>ERZ773227.654-NODE-654-length-31048-cov-12.987997_pt1 | contig 31048 bp, 28 predicted proteins | sample MGYA00580525_ERZ773227 | MGnify/ENA primary metagenome ERZ773227 (study PRJEB29015, sample SAMEA2737782) | human gut metagenome | biome: human gut; feature: human-associated habitat; material: faeces | place: China | collected 2012 ... | reverse complement strand
TGTTTGCCGCTATGGGCAAGGCCGGTACTTTCGTGGGCATCCTGTTCTTTGTCACAGCTATTTTTGCAACCCTGACCTCCTGCATCTCGGTGCTGGAATCCATCACCGCAAACTGTATGGAGATTTTCCACACCAGCCGCAAAAAGACTGTGCTGGTGCTTGCAGTCATCTATCTGGCCGCATCTGCTGTGATTGCATTGGGATACAGCATCTTCTACTTTGAAGTACAGCTGCCCAACGGCTCCGTGGGTCAGCTTCTGGACATCATGGACTACATCAGCAACAGCGTGATGATGCCCTTTATTGCTCTGCTGTCTACCATCCTGATTGGCTGGGTGATGACCCCGGATTATGTCATTGATGAGATGCAGCGGAACGGCGAGAACTTCCGCCGCAAAAAGCTCTACCGTGTGATGATGCGGTATGTTGCTCCGGTGATGATGCTGGTGCTGTTCCTGCAATCCACAGGAATACTTGCATAAAAAATTTGGGGAGGGAAAGTCTTATGAAAATTATTGTGATTGGTGCAGGTGCCATGGGATGCCTGTACGGTGCTTACCTGAGTAAGCACAACAATGTCACCATGCTGGATGTGTATGAGCCACAGGTGGAAAACATCAACCAGAACGGCATCACCGTGTTGGAGGAAGATGGCACGGAGCAGCATTTTTCCAACATCCGTGCCATGAAGTCCGGCACCTGCAAAGAGGTGGCCGACCTCGTTATTGTATTCGTCAAATCCACTCACACCGAAAGCTCCCTTGAAGAAAACAAGGAACTGTTTGGCGAAAATACGTTGGTGATGACCTTGCAGAACGGCGCAGGCAACGACCGCAAAATTGCAAAGTACGTCAAAACCGAAAATATTATCATCGGTACCAGCAAACACAACTCGGTAAATCTGGGCGGCGGCAAGATCCGGCACAGCGGCAACGGTGTGACCACCATCGGCAGCAATCTGGAAGAAAACGTCCATCTTCAGACGGGCGCCGACCTGCTGAGCGAAGCCGGCTTCCAGTCTGCTGTTTCCGATGACATCCAGCGCATCATCTGGAGCAAGCTGTTCGTCAACCTGTCCATCAACACGTTCACGGCCATCACCGAAACGCCCATCGCCTATATGATTGAAAATCAGTACGCATGGGACTTTGCCGAAAAGATGATCTGTGAAGCCGTAGATGTAGCCGAGGCAGACGGCACACACTTCTCTTATATGGAAGTGCTGGACATGGTGCATCACGTCTGTGAGAATGCCGGAAAAGGCTACTCTTCCATGTATCAGGATGTGAAACGGTGCATTCCCACCGAAATCGACGCCATCAACGGTGCCATCGTGGAGCAGGCTCGCCGCTATAACGTGTCGGTACCCTACAATAGCCTGATCGTTGACCTCATCCACGCCATTGAGGGCGCATACAAGTACCGGAAAGAATAATCTGCCTGTCAAGTGGATGGACGATGCGTGTCCATCCACTTTTTCATGTCAAAATTGCAATTTTTAACTGCCTAGAAACGTATCTAAATTAAAGCAGCTCTTCCTGCTGCCGACCGAATCTTGCCTTTTACTGACAGGAGGACACTTCCATGAAAATTTCTGAGGAATATCGCGCTCTTGCCCTTGACGCTCTGCGGGGAAAATGGAAAACGGCGGTTTTGGCTGGCATCATCGCCAGCGCATTTGGAGCCAACATTGTAAGCGGCTCATCGAGCATCACATCTCGCTCCAATCAGGACTCCAGTTTCAGCATGGACTTGTTTTCAGATTCGAATGGCGGAAAACTGTTGACATTCCTTGTGATTTGCATCGTCATCCTGGCAGTCGTCACCTTCATTGTAGGCGGATTTGTTCGTTTGGGCTACGCTCGCTTCAACCTGAATCTGGTAGATGGAAAGGATGCGACTATTTCGGACTTGTTCTCTCAAAAAAATCGTCTGAAGGACGGTTTTTGTATGAACCTGCTGATAAGCGTGTACACTTTGCTCTGGACACTGCTTTTCATCATTCCGGGTCTTGTGAAAGCATACAGTTATGCGATGACCCCGTATATCATGGCAGAGCATCCGTTTTTGACTGCCAATGAAGCTATCACGGAATCCCGCCGTATTATGGATGGAAACAAGTGGCGGCTGCTCTGCCTGGATTTCAGCTTTATCGGCTGGGAACTGCTTGGTGCGCTTCCCATGTGGGTCGGTTTTTATCTGCTTCTGAGCAACTTCCACGGCTCGGATGCTATGGGCATTTCTCTTACTTTGCTACTGTCCGTTCCGCTAAGCATCGGATACTTCTTCGTGCGCCCCTATGAGGAAGCGGCGTGGGCAGCGTTTTACCGTGACATTACCACTGTGCCTGCGGAACATATACTTCAATCATAAAGGACTTGATATTCCATGAAACGTCGTACATTTTTTCTGGGTGCGGCCGCACTGCTTCTCTGTGGTGCAGCCACATCCTGCTCCGCACAAAAAACAGACGATGAGCCGATTCTTCAGCAAATCGAGTACAGTAATCTGACCGATGAGAACACACAAACGCTCCTGACCGGGATATTAAAGGATGCGGCTGTATCGGATGCCCGCATCCGGTTGTTTGCAAATCATGTTCAAAGATTCAATCAGGATATGGATTCTGCATGGCTCACCATGGGTTTTGAAACCGCTGAGCCTTCCGATTTGAAATATGATCCTTATGCTATGCAGGATTTGTGGGCCGAAAAAGAAGGCTCCTTCCCCGGATGGAACTGCCGAATCACGGCATTCGGTCTGTTTGGAGATTTTGTGTCTTTCCATGGAGATATTTCTGCGGACGCTGGTACGGACACTCTGTTCATGGACTATGAAACGCTGGACGAAGATCCCGATTCGCTCTGCGGCGACAGCCTGCAAAAGTTCAGTGCATGGTTTGCACCTGTTGCCACAACCAATACCGCAGATATACAGGTTCACTTGAAGAATTTTCAGAACGCATGGAAAGAGCGTGGCATCACTTTTAGCGACAGCACAAAGATTCGTTTGATCTCCGTTATTTTTCACGATAATTTTGGTGAGGACGACAACACTCTGATGATCGGGCACACGGGCATCCTGCTCCCGGCTTCAGATGCTCTGTACTTTGTGGAAAAAGTTGCGTTTCAGGAACCATACCGCTTTCTGAAATTCAAAAATCGGACGGAGTTAAGCGATTATCTCATGTTAAAGTATGACACTGCATGGGGACAGGACACGGCGCATCCGTTTATTCTGGAAAACGATACTCTCATGGATGGCTGGCGCATATTGGACACCTCGACTGAAACCTGAAATTTTTTCAATGCCAAAGAGCAAGGGCATATCTTCGCCTTTGCTCTTTTTCTTTTGCACTCTGTCCCGGTATCTCTGCCACAGCTTTCAACATTGTCAACTGTTTTTTCGCACCGTTCTTTACAGATTTTTCCACATCGGCGGCTTATCTTTTTGCATTTCAGTCAAACACTTCAATTTTGTGCATATTTTGTTGTATATAGAAAAGATTTGCAACAATTGGTACTGGTATAAGGCTTCGTTCTAACACTCTTCAAAAAGAACTGGTCGTAGGAACAACTTTTTATCGATCCTATCTGGTTCAGCATAGAAGAGTATAACGAAAAACGGTGACGTTCCGCATTGTGGAAAGTCACCGTTTTCTCTTATGCTGTGCAGTGGTCGTTCACTGCACAGATTGATAAGAAGGAGAACTTAAATTTCATACCATCTGATTTCATTGGCATCCAGATGCAGGTCAAAGCTGTTGCCATCAGTCGTATAAACTGTGGTATCCTGCGGCTTATAAGTGTTATTCACAACGCAATACTTGCCATTTTTGACATAAGCATGGACTTCCACATTGTAGTTGGAACTGAACCAAGTGTGCAGTTCATCCTCGCTGTGGGCACTCCACAAAATGGCTCGGTAAAGGGTGCGGCTGTTGGCAAAACTATACGGTACACCGCTGATGTATACGGCACGTCCCTTGCCGAAATCATGCGCCGCCATCTGCACTTCCTTATTACGTTGCACCAGCACTTCCATGCCTTCCAGGGCATAAATATTCTTCTTTCCCTCACCGAAGTCGATGGGTTTGTCAGCATCCTATGATTCGGATACTCTTCCCAGTTGTACTTGTCGTAGTTCAGGGTAAAGCCATTTTCTTCCTCCACGCCCAGAACACTGGCCATCTGGAGGATATGACCCTGATATGGATGACCGGACGGCTCTCCAACGCCGATGAAGCCGCCGCCGTTCCAGACGAACCGGCGAATGGCGGAGGAGATTTCCGGGTCTTCCCACCAGATACCGCCTGTGTGGGCGGTGTCGGCATCGCCTACATTGATGATGACATCCACCGTTTCCAGCAGCTTCGTATCGTTCTTGATATCCTCAAAGCTGATAAATTTCACATCAAACGGTGCGCCGGACAGCATTTCGATCACGCCCGAATAGCTGTAATTCTGCTTGTAGTAGAGGGCATGATGCACCATGTGACAGCCCCATGCCCGCATTTTACCCCAGCAGTTCAGCACCGCCACCCGTTTGACACAGTAAGGCGTAGTCCCCTTGATATTCTCGTACAGTTCGCGGAACTCCTTATGCGGAGATCAAGGCATTATGTGCCGGAAATCCGCTCATCAAGGAGAAGATGGATTTGGATGTTCAGGTCGCAAAACTCAAGGTTCTGAAAGCCGACCACCAGAGCCAGAAATTCCGCTTGCAAGACAAGCTGCTAACCAAGTTCCCGGCAGACATTCAGGAAACGAACGCCAACATCGCCGGGCTGAAAGCCGATGCACAGCTTGCCGACGCCCACCCGCAGGGCAAGGAGGAGTTCTGCGGCATGACCATCAAGGGCGTGACCTACGACGAGAAAAAGACCGCCGGTGAGCGTCTGGTGCTTGCCTGCTCCGAACTGCCCAATGCCGAGGAAAAAGTCATCGGCAGCTACCGGGGCTTTGAGCTGTCCCTGCGTTTAGACACCTACCGCAGTGAGTATCAGGCCCTTTTGAAGGGGCAGCGGAAGTACACGGTGCCCTTGGGCACCGACCCGCTGGGTAACATTATCCGTCTGGATAATTCGCTGAACAACTTCCCGGAGCGCATCACTGCCGCCGAGAACGAGCTGGCCACTCTGCATCAGCAGCAGGCAGCGGCGCAAATCGAAGTGGAAAAGCCCTTCCCACAGGAAGAAGAACTGGCTGAAAAGTCGGCCCGCCTTGCAGAGCTGAACGCCCAGTTGGATGTGGACGAAAAGAGCCATGAGCCGGAACAGGACGAGGAAGAACAGGAGGATGCACCTCGCCGTCCCTCGGTGCTGGCGGCGTTGGAGGAAAAATCCGATAAGCCGGAGCCGGTGAAGCCCTTCCGCAGTTATTATGACAATGATGGTGATGCCCGGTGAGGGAAAAGCGGGATGAGATCATTATCCTGAGAACCACAAAGGCGGAGAAAAACCGCATCTATGAGAAAATGCTGGGCATGGGCATCCGCAGTCTGAGTGCCTATATCCGTAAGATGGCACTGGACGGTTACTGCCTGAACCTTGACCTGCCGCAACTGAGGCGCATGGCATATCTTTTGCAGATGTGCAGCAACAACCTGAACCAATATGCCAAAGTCGCTAACGAAAATGGTCGGGTCTACGCTGCCGACATGGAGGACCTGCGGCAACGGCTGGACGAGCTGATCGACATTGGTCGGCAGATCCTTTCCCGGCTGGCTGAACTCTAAAATTTTCTCCGCAGTTGGAGGACTGCGGGGTACATACGGGTTGACATCCTTGCAAAGCAGTGGTTGACACCTTTATAATAGGGACGAAAGAAAGGCAGGTGCTGGATATGAGGTTCGTTTTTAAGATGATCGTTTTCCCGTTTTGGCTGCTTTGTGTTGATTTTCATGGGCGCTTTGATTGCAGATGCAGTAGAGCGTTTTAGTGGCTGGGTTGCCGGATTGTGATATTTTTTATCTTGATGCCGCCGATGTGCGGCATTTTCTTTTTTAGGGGGGTGATGGCACTGGCAGCGACACGGTTGATCCCCATGCGGAAAAACAAAGGCAAGTCCATCGGGGCTTGTCTGCACAACCATACTAGCTATATCCAGAACCCGGACAAGACACAGCAGGGCGAACTGGTCAGCAGCTACCAGTGCAGCCCGCTGACCGTGGATGAAGAATTTCTGTTGACGAAACGGTTGTACGAGCAGACCACCGGGCGCAGCCAGAAAAGTGATGTTATCGCTTATCAGGTGCGGCAATCCTTCAAGCCGGGGGAGGTTACGCCGGAGGAAGCCAACCGCATCGGCTACGAGTTTGCCGAACGTTTTTTGAAGGGCAAGCACGCTTTTATCGTTGCCACCCACACCGACCGGGCGCACATCCACAACCACATTATTTATAATTCCACTGCCTTGGACGGAACCCGGAAATTCAAAAATTTCTGGCTTTCCACCTTTGCGGTGCAGCGGTTGAGCGATTTGATTTGCTTGGAGCATCGGCTCTCCACCATCGAGTACAAGCCCTACCGGGAACGGCAGAAGCGCATCGTCTACCCGCCGAAAGAAAGCAACCGTGACCGCCTGTGCGGAATCATTGACATCATCCTTGCAGAAAAACCGAAGGACTTTGAAGTTTTTCTGCAAAAACTGGAGCAGAATGGATATGAGATGAAGCGTGGTAAGCACACGGCGGTGAAGGGCAAGGGGCAGAAACGATTTATCCGTTTCCGCACACTGGGCACTGGGTACAGTGAGGGCGAGATCAAGGCAGTGCTGGAGGGAAAGGCGAAGCACCAGCCGTACCAGAAAAAGCAGCCCAAAGAGCAGCCCTTCCAGTTTCTGGTGGACATTCAGGGGAAAATGGCAGAGGGCAAAAGCATTGGTTACAAAAAGTGGGCAACGAAGTTCAACCTGAAAGAGATGTCCAAGACGCTGCTGTTTTTACAGGAGCAGAAAATCGGCAGCGCCGAGGAACTGCGGGAACGTGCAGCGGCGGCAACGGAACACTATCATACTATGGGCGATTCCATCAAGGCAGCAGAAGCAAGGTTGACAGAGATCGCCGTGCTGAAAACTCACATCATCAACTATGCCAAGACCCGCCCGGTCTATGATGCCTACCGCAAGTCAGGGTACAGTAAAAAGTTTTTGGAAGCCCACCGGGAGGAAATTACCCTGCACAAGGCAGCGAAAGCTGCCTTTGACGAAGCCGGGATGAAAAAGCTGCCAAAGGTCAAGGAGCTGGATGCAGAATACGCCGAACTGCTGACCAAGAAGAAAGCCGCTTACCCGGACTACCGCAAGGCACGCAACGAGATACAGGAACTGGTTCGGGCACAGAAAAACGTGGAACGATTTTTTGCAGAGGAAAAGGACACCGCCCGATGTCAAGTCTTGGACAACTTTTTTCACAAATAAATTTGAAAAAGCGCATAAAAATAAGCCCCACAAGGCTTTCAATCGGTTTTGTGAACCAATTGAGCCTTGTGGGGCTTATCTGCTTCTATATAGTATTTGTCTTATACTGCCTACAACGGCGTGTCCTCTATTACTTTCTTGAACTGCTCTAATAGGAAAAATATGAGCAGTGCTAGCCGAGGAGCGCATTTTTGCAGCCGTTCATCACAAAATCAAACCCGAACACCGCCGCAACGCAGAAGATTTCCGGCAGATACAGCGCACACAGCAGTGTATAGACCGCGCCGAGAGAAAGTCCCGTCATGCCGATTTTCTGAATTGGTGCAAACGGGTTATGCTGCAAAAAAATGCCACAGCTTTTTCCATATAATCCACCGGGATGCGCACCGTCTGTGCAGACGGCGACTCCCACAAGTAGTAACCCAGCGCCAGCACATGGAAGTCTCTATCCCGCAGCGCACGCGCACGCTTTTCCGCAAAAGGACGCTTTTTCACCGCTGCCGCCTGTCAGAAGGATGGCTTTATTCGTCGGCTCTGCACTCTAAACGAGCCCCAAAAGCCTTTTCTTTCCAGTATACACCGATATGCCATCATTTTCTCTGTCATGGACCCTCGCCTTTTGCCGTTTATTTCATGGTCAGATCAATAAAACGGGAATGATAGTTTTCCGGTGGAAGTTTTCGGCGAAAAATCTGATACACAGTTTCATCATGCGTTGTGATCACGATCTGCTTCCGACTGTTTTCCAGAATGCTCCGCACCAGATCCGCAAATCCAAGGATATTCATATCATCGAAATGCCCTACCGGATCGTCGATCACGATCGTATCGATCGGAATATCCACCAGCGAAAGTGCACGACTCAAAAACGAGCTCAATGCGACCGTATTCAATTGTGCCGTACTGAAAAACCACTCCGGCTGATAGCATTCGTTTCCATCTGTCTGTGTAGTGATATACAATTCCGGTTCATTTTTCTCGCTGTTATATCCGACCTCATAACTGACCGTTTTCATGTATGGATGCGGATCGATTTTCTGATAGATCTCGTTGAAAAGTGGTTGCTGGAAAAATTCCTGTAATTTACACAAAAGTTCCTTTTTTTCCGCTTCCAGTGCAGTTCCGGCTTGTTCCAGCGTGCCGTTCCAATTTTCCATTTTCCGTTTCTGCGATTCCAGTTTTGCCTTATTCTCGTTGTATTTCCGAAAGCTTTCTTTTATTTCTTCCGAATGGATCACAGTATTCAAACCTTCGAGCTGTTTGTTTTTTTCATCCTGTTGTTCGATACATCTTTCCCAAGCGTAGCGCAAATCCTCCATCTGCGGATCCTTTTTGCCCACTGCCATTTTGATCTCCACAAAACGATCCTGGTACTCCTGCATCGCTTTTTGTGCTCTTTTTCTTTCTCGTTCCAGAAGTTTTATCGTATGCTGCGAATAGTTTGCAGCCTCCGAAAATCCCTGCAACTTCTTTTCCAAATTTTCGATTTGCCAGTTGCTTATTTCTACTTCGCTGGTCAGTTCGCTTTCCCGCACATCAAAATTAAAATTCAGCGGTCGGCTCTGCTGATAGGCAATGCCCTTTTCCCAAAGCGGATCATTTGGGATCGTTTCCATATATTTTTCCAATTTGGCACGCACAGCTTCCGATTTCCGCTTTTTCGCCTGTAATTCTTCTTGCCGCTGCTGCAACGCATCCTCTTGCGCGGACAGCTTTATTCGTTGGTTCAGACTTTCTGTCTTCTGCGCAGGAAGCGTTTCCTCCACCAGCAGAACCGTAAGCTGCTGGTTCAGATTCCATCCTTGCTGCGCCGCATTTAATTGTGTATCCTGTTCCTCGTGTTCCAGTTTCTCCAGATACTGCTCTATATCCTCTTTGTACCGTTCCGCCTCCTGAACGTCCTTCGTACACTGATCACAAGCGTTATTTACGTCTGTTATGACCCCATTGCGTTCCCGCATCCACTCTTCTCGAATCTCTTTATAGCTTCTTGCAAGAATCTTGGTTTCCTCGGAAATCCGCCTTGACGCTTCTTGCAGCTGCTTCTGCTGGCTGTCCTCCAAACGAAGCGTTGCTGCATACAGCATATCCCAGCTTTCAAACCGGGTATGGCACAGAGGGCACTCGCACTGCTTTCGATGCTGTTCCAGAAACGTCTTTCCCTCTTTTGCGATCTGCTCGAGCTGCCACTTTAGTTCCTGTGCCTTTTTGAGTTCTTCATGATGTGCTGTCCTGTGTGATCGATTTCTTTCCCACAGTTCTGTCAATTCATCGATTTTTCTTGCATAGTGGAACAGCGGATGATCGTTTGGGATTGGATGTTCCTCATAATCTTCCAATTGTGTCGGGAGAACATATTTTACGATCTTTTCTCGTTTTTTCTGCTGTTCATTTCGTTTGCGCTTTGCTTTTTCCACTGCTGTTTTTTGCTGTCTGAGCACAAATTCCTGCTCCATTTTCTGCGCACGCAGCATTTCCGCTTTCTTTGCGAAGTCCAGCAGTTTTTTTGCACGTTCCTCACGCTGCTTTTCTTCAAGTTCCAGCTGCTCCATTTGTTTGGACAGTTCTATCCGCATACAGCTTATTTCCGCCTGCTCTTGAAACAGCTGTACCAGCGTCTTTTCCTGTTTGATGAGTTGTTCTTTTGCCGTGATGAATTTCTGGTTTTTCCGCACCATCTCTGCGCCGCCATGCTGCCGAATATATTTCAGGAGCCCAAGTTCCTGTTTCAGGTTCTTGCAGACTGCGTGCTCGTTTTCCAGTTCTCCCCGCAGTTTCGCACAACCGATGTAAGCATCCAGCTTTTTCTTACACTGCAGGTAATTATCGGTCGCCTTCGTAAGTTCTTCCCGCAGTTTTGCATAACTGTTATCTTCCGGCAGCAAATATCGGTCTAGGACCTCCTGTTTCTTCTGCAAGGCTCCCAGTTCTTTCCCGATTGTTCCGCGGCAGATTTTCGCTTCCTCCAGAATTTTGCCGAGTTCTTCAATGCTCATTTTTTCGCCGGACAGCTTCAGCCGCATCGGATCCGGCGCTGTTGCATTATAGTTCTGCACACTTCTTATCAGTTGCTTGCAGGTGTCTTCTACCCACTTTAATTTTTCGTGGTTTCGCTTCAGCTGTTCCAGTTCCGCTTCTGCAATCTTGCAGCGTTTTTGTGCTTTCACGTATTCAGCACAGCGCCGCTCATACCGCTTGGACAGCGCACCGCTCGGATCAACACATTCCATCCATTCCTGATAGCGTTCTGCTGGTTGTATAGCACTTACAAATTTTTCGATCTGGTCATGCGGCATAATAATCCGATTCCAGTGCCGCTCATTTTTAAAAGGATTTTCTTTTTCATCCGGCTTTTCGTCCACCGTCACCTTCAAACGCCCTGCTGCCAGATCATTTGTGCTTCTTTTCACCGTGCGTTTCAGGATAGCCTGTGTCCCTAAGCGATTTTGCAGTTTCAGTTCTACAAATGCAAATTCGTTGTTCGCCCGGTAATCTTCTACTTTTTTATACGTTTCCCGGTTGTGAAGCAGCATCCCACCTTTTCCGATCAACTTTTCCATATCGGAAAGTCGCTGAATGCTACCGGTCAGGCTCCACTCGATCGCATCGCAGACACTTGTTTTTCCCATTCCGTTCGGCGCATAGATCATAACCAGTGATGCCGGAACTTGTACTTCGCGCTCTGCAGTAAATGCAAATTTTTTTCGACCTTTGTAAACCCGAAAATTCTGAACCTCCATCGAAAGAAGTTTTGTTTCCGAACCGCCGTCATTTTTCAATTCCCGCAGGGAAAAGATTTTTTCATCAATTTTCTCAAGTTTTTCCTCAAGGGATAGCTTTTCTTCGCCTGCAAAGATATACTTTTTCGCACAGTATGCATCATTTTCGATTTTTTCCCGCTCCGTGAGTTCCAGCGCTCCCACAAGAAAGATGCAAAGATAAAAATTGCTTCGTTCCAGCAGTGAATCCACATCACCTTGATAACAGCCCGCGATCTCCTCGTTCAATCTTTCCCAGTTATTTTTCAGTTTTTCCGGCGAATCATATTGTACCAGGAACACATGGGCTGCATAAGTTTGATTGCCCAGCTTCCGGTGATAATACAGGACCTCTCCTTCCAGATCCTTGCATTCCATGGGGATCCATACTGTTTCATCCATTATTCCAAAGCCCCTCCAGCTTCTCTATCAAATCTTTTCTCACATTTTTCTGTTTAAGATTTTGGTCAACTTTATCCATTGAGAGACTTTCCAGAACTCCGTTGAGAAAATCCAGCGAAACGATCATCATCTCCATCTTTTCCGTATCCCCTCTTGTAACATGAAACATCCGGTTTTTATTGTCTTCCCCGCTATATGGAGCTTGCTGTGTGATCTTTCGGATCACATTGGAACAGTGTCTTCTGTTGATTGTCCGTGCGTTCCGCAGTCCCTTACGGTTATTTACAATAAACAGCGTCCGATTCGGAAACCCCGTTTCCGAAAAGCCGCCTTCTTCGACCAGTGTGTGCAGTACGCTGTTCAGTTCCTCTTCTGCACACAGATATTCCAGATTGACCGGGATGATTTCTTCTGCCGTGGTCTTAATGTCAATTTGGACATTCTCCCACGAATCAGGGCGGCTCCCTTTTATGGTCCAGATATAAGCGGCTGTTATCTCTCTTCCCTTCCAGTAATGCAAGCAGCGTTTTCCTGCATCACATGCGAATTTTTGGGGAAAGAACTGCTCCTGATGGGTCTTCTGCAACTGCTCTTCCTGCATGTCCAATTGGTTAAAAACTTTTTGCAGGAAGGCCGCAACAGGTTCCGGGAGATCTCCTGTCAGATTGACCGCAGCCCTTTGGAAATCACTTGTTTCCGGGATGACTTTTTGTTCCCGCAAGAGAAGTTCCAGCGCATAGGACGACACCGCCCATGCTGTATTGCCCGCGCTTTCAGCGCCAAAACCCTGCGAAACAAGACCCACCAGCTGCGGCATTGGCATTTTAGAGTCGATGCAAAACAGCCCGCTTCCCGAATATCCCCTCATCCAGTCCTCTCTCGGAACTGGGTAAGTTGTGTTACCGGTATAATCAAATTTAAAAGATTTTTCTGCATCAGGCTCTGCCGAGCCAGAGACCTCTGCTTTCAGGCTCTTTCTTCCCTGTATCCGGTTATTCGGAGGCACCTGCACATCTCCACTTTCAGGAAAACCAATCGTCTGAAGCTTCATCGATATTCTGGCTCGTGCCAACTGGAGCTCAGGCACATCCTTCATCCAGTCTTCCCAGCCAACTTCGATCATTGCTCCGTCAAAAAGATACCTATCGTTATGATCCTTCTGAAAGCCCGGGCAAAAGTAAACATTGGGCGTTCCGCCGGATTCCACACCGGACAGAGTCAGTTCCATGTCTTTTACCGTATCTTGGACCCGAACGGATAAAATAGCCTGACAGGTATTTGTTCCTGTTACATTTTTGCTCAATACATGTCCGGCTGTCAGAATCACGGCTCGTTTTTCCGCCTGAAGCGTATAGAGGACACCGGTCCCGGCAACGCAGCCCGTCCCGCCAAGTTCAATGCGAACCGCTACAGATTCAATATATTCACCAATCTCTGCCGAATCCATATAGTTCAAACCCGCTTTTCACATTTTCCGGTGCATTACCGGACATCAGTTTTATCAGCCTGAGACGACCCGTTTCGATCCATTTTTCACGATCTCGTTGGGTGAAAAACGTCCTGTAAATTGGCTTTTGCCACCAGTCATAATTACAATACAGCGCTGCCGTGCCACAACCATGCAGTAATTTGGCAAGCATTATCTTATCAGGCAGCCTTCCGCTTCTTCCATCCGTACTCAGCAGGTATTGTTTCGTCTGTAAAAGTTGAAACAGTTGTTTCGAGCAGTTATGCTCGCTTCCGTGATGCGGCAGCTTTACCAGGTCCACACAGCACGGATTTTCAGCAGAATATCCCAGCTTTAAAAGTCCTTCGACACATACAGAAGGATACGCATCGCCCAGGAATGCGATCCGCATTTCTTCAAATGTAAAGAGAAATGCAATACTCGCACCGTTGCTTAAACTTGTGTCTTCCAGAACTGTGCGTGTTCTCAATTCGTCCAGCGTGATACTCCATTCTGGCTCTGTACCTCCATACGGAATCGTGGGAGGACCCTGCATCGGCTCCAAACCGTTCCGAACCAGCTTTTCCAGAGATTCTTCGCTGGGACTGATAATCTGCAGTTTTGCTCCACCGATCCATATCGCTTCATTGGATTGAACCACATACGAGCAGAGCCGTTCCTCCAATCCATACGACTGCAAAAATGTCATCAGCTGTTCCAAGTCGCCAGCTGTGTAGCACCGTGTGTCCACGCTGGGAACCCACACCGATTCTTCAGGCAGCGAACCATGTTCTTCGTTCCCGCCTTCATGGTGCTGCCAATAGCCTTTTCCCGTGTTCAAGTACAACTTTCCAATTTCCGGGATACAGTTTTGTCTGCGTGCTTTTTGCATACCCGCAAGCATCCCCATAATATGATCCCGGTCAAAATGCGTCAGAAAAACAGCATCCACCTGTTCCCCGTTTTCCTGAATGGTCCGCAGCATTTCACAAAAATCTGAAGCGTTTGCCTTGCGCCCGCCATCTATCACAAGGTTATGATACAATCCTTCTTCCGTATGCTTATAGCGCAGCCAGAAGTAATCTCCGTCGTGTGCCCGGCACGAATACAGCTTTACCATGTTTCTCCTTCTGTCCGAGTGATAGTCTTATACATAGTGATTATAGCACTTTTCCAGAAGTATTTCCAGTTTTTGCATAAAAGAGCGTCTTTTGTATTGTGTAGGATTACAATAGATGTGTTACAAAGTCAAATAAAAGAAAGACGAATGGGTCGTCCTGTGGTACAGTTAAGTTGCTTAGACAAAACTCATGCAGAAAGGGCAACACTGCTCATTCCGCAATCAAAATTCAGTGGCCATTTTCGATCATCTTAGCTTTGCTTCTGCATTATAACTCTTTTTAAGTTCAACACATCTATTGCAATTCTGCAAAATTTGCAGCGTTAGGCATTTTACTATATTGAAGTTTTCTTGCAGCTGTGATAGTCTTATATTATATATTTTTACATTTTATTAAGATCTGACATCTCCACTTTCTGAGGTACAGATTATGATCAGAAAACGGGTTTTAGTATGCGAACAAAAAATTCTCTCATCAATATGTTGGTCGGCGTGGTTGGCCAGTGCATGAATATTATCCTGGCTTTTGTGGGTCGTCTAGTCTTTATCCATTATCTTTCATCGGCCTATTTGGGAGTCAACGGTCTTTTTCCGATATGCTGGGTATGCTGAATCTTGCAGAACTTGGCATTGGCTCCGCCATGGTCTTCAGCATGTATCTTCCCGCTGCCACCGATGACCACAAAGATCTGACGCGGTTGATGAATCTGTACCGAGTACTGTACCGTGCCGTGGCGATTTTCGTGATGTTCGTTGGTCTGTGTCTGATGCCGTTTTTGCCGCCCGATGTCAAGTCTTGGACAACTTTTTTCACAAATAAATTTGAAAAAGCGCAAAAAAATAAGCCCTACAAGGCTTTTAATCGGTTTTGAACCAATCTGAGCCTTGTAGGACTTATCTGCTTTCTATATTCTGTTTTTCTTATACCGCCTGCAAAGGAGTATTTTCCATTACCTTTTCAAACTGTTCGACGGTCATTTTTGCTTTTTCAGCAGCACGTTCCAGTTTCAAATCTCCATCTCGAACAAGCTGCACAAGCATCCTGAGTTCTCCTCGTTCTTCGCTTTCGTTTATCATTTCCTCAACAGCTTTGCACACATCAATCACCTCCGCGTCCTCTGGAATATCCAGCGGTGTATTCGTAACTGCTTTAATAACCCTCGCCGCATTTGCTTCTATCAGCATACGCGGATTATCCGTCAAAAATTCAGATAAGCGTTTCTTATCTTTGGAATACTTAATGTATCCAATGACTTCTCTCAGACTTGAAGAGAATCTTTCCAAATCCTCCGCACTTAGCTTTGCAGGGTCAATCAGGTGAATCTGATAGTCCTGCACAAAGTTCAGAAGATTCTTATTTTTAACTGCCATCATCTCATGCAGTGACAACGGCCCATCCCATTCATTTGCGCCAAAGTGAAGCACAAGCGTAATAACAGGCGTAATCTTATCTTCCTTGTAGAATCCAGAAAGATATTCACCACGGCTATGCCCTTTTGAATCTCCATCACTTGCGCGATGCTTGGCTGCAATATCAGCCACCTGTTTGCCGTACTGGAGAGCATCATAAATGATGTTTCTAACGGGCATTGCATAATGAATGTCAGTCTGATTTTCGATTCCCAGTAAAATGTACGCAGCCTCATCATCCTGTTTAATGATTGCTGATTTCAGCACATCGCGGTATTTCTGAACTGCTTCTTCCGGCTGCTTTCCATCTTCATCCTGCGATCCAAACGGTAATGCAATCTCCGTAGTATCCAGTTCTTGCAGTTGTTTAGGGTCTACAACTGCTTCGCCGCCGTAAATCAAGTAATTAAACGCATCCGCAAATACAGAATTATCTTTCATATAGGCTTTGGTCACGGTATCAGCTAATCCCATTGGCTTACACCTCCTTGTCGTAGTCAATAGTAGCTTTTGTCCGCTATTGTAATTCTATCTTACCATAAACCGTCCATCATATCAAGCTGTGCAACTCCCTCAAAGTCCTTAAATTTTTACGAACAGTTGTCCATAATATAACATTGTCGCTGATGTCATATCATGGGCAACCGCTTGATGCTCCTCCCCTACCGTGCTATACTTATCCTATACAAAATCATCAAGAGGGAGTGCATTACTATGAGCAAAAGACTTGTCGCCTACTTTTCTGCCAGCGGTATCACCGCAAAAGTTGCCGAAAATCTGGCAGATGCCATCAATGCAGACATTTTTGAGATTCAGCCGGACGTTCCGTACACCAAGGCTGATCTGAACTGGATGGACAAGAAAGCCCGCAGTACCATCGAAATGAGCGACCCAACCTCTCGCCCTGCTATTGCTGCCAAACGCGACAACATGGACGAATATGACACTATCTTTGTCGGATTCCCTATTTGGTGGTATGTTGCTCCAACCATCATCAATACATTTCTGGAAAGCTATGACTTAAAAGGTAAAACCATCATCCCCTTTGCCACCTCTGGCGGCAGCAGCATGGGTAAGACCAACGAAAAACTTACGCCAAGCTGCCCCGGTGCAAGGCTGTTGCATGGTAAGGTATTCAACGCCTATTCCAGCAAAGCTGACTTGTCGGCATGGGTAGAAACTCTCAACCTCTAACCCTCACATTCCTGCGGAATGAAACGCCCGCCTGGTCGAGAAAATTTACGAATTCCATCGACCAGACGGGCATTTTCCTTTTATACTTTTCCTTAATCTATATTCATATTGTCTTACAACTCACATATTTTTTCCCATTCATATTTAGGGTCTGTAAAATGTCCATATGTAGATGTTGGATAGTATTTTGTAAATCTCAAATTAAGTCTTTCGATAATGGAATTTGGAGAAAAGTCAAACTTGCTTTTCACAAATTTCGTGATTTTCTCTGAATATTCTCCATCCGCTGTAACAGCTATCATTGCAGGTCTATCCTCACCAAAGTTGTATGAAGCTGCCACTTGACATTCTGTCGCAAAATCGTTTGCGACAAGCGACTTCGCAACATATCGACACATATATGCAGCGCTTCTATCAACTTTTGTTGGATCTTTTCCTGAAAAGGCACCACCACCATGCGGTGCCAGTCCACCATAGGTATCAACTATTATCTTTCTTCCCGTTAATCCTGTGTCGTTACTAATTCCACCTTTGATAAAATATTTATCTGTATTTACGTCAACCACTGCTCCATCCAAATTTATCACTTTTTTGATAGCTTTTCCCAATTCTTCCATGTTGCACTTCAATGGATGTTGAACATTCACTGTCACGCGTTTCAGCTTTCCTTTTTCTACAACAGCTTGTACCTTTCCATCAGGCAAAAAGATTTTTGTCTTTTCTCTCAACTCATCTAATCTTTTCGCTATATCGTTGACCAACCAATATCCATATGGAAGATAGTTGTATTCTGTTTTACACGCGTATCCATACATCACACCTTGGTCGCCCGCGCCACCTAATTTTATCGCATCCCCCAATTGTTCCGACTGTTTGGATGTTAAATTTATAACTTCTATATCCGAAGTTCCTGTGATTTCGCAGTATGTTTTTCGGCTAAGGCTTTCAATTTCAATCTCCTCACTAGATTTAATCTCCCCAGCCACAATTAATTTATTCCTCGTTCCCAAACATTCGATTGCCGTATGTGCCATTTTGTCTTTCTCTAAATAAGCATCCAGAATCGCATCACTAATTTGGTCACATATTTTATCTGGGTGTCCTCTAAGTACACTTTCAACTGTATATGTTTTCTCACAATATTTCATATCGTCTTTTTATTTCCTCCCATTCTGCTGTAAGTCTTTTATTTTCAGCTTTATAAACGAAATCGCTAAGTGGAGCTTTATTATATGCCAGCGTTGTTTCATAATCCAAAAATATCAATACTGCTTCTTGAAGCACCGTATCTTCTTTCACTTTATTGCAAAACAGTTCTTGAATTCTTTCATATATCTGATTCAGTTTCGCAATGAAATTAAAGTGGTGAATCATTTCTGTAAAGAACAAAACAGACAAAAGAATTTGCAAAATTGGTATTGCAATCAAATTGTCTCGTATTCCTACATACGCAACAATCAGGAAACCAATACCTGCTATTACATTTTTTAGAATCACGCTTGGAATCATTTTCTTTGCAATATTCAATGTAAAGAAACAGTTTTCTCCACAGTTTACTAACATCTTAAACGGGCCATATTCCAACGAATCATTGCTATAATAGCCTTTAACCTGTTTATCTAAAAATTTTGATCCAAGTGAATTGTCAATAAATCCTTTACGCCTTTTTCTTGCCGTGGCCGGATAAAGAAATGTTTCAGTATACATATCCACCACATAGTACAAAATAATCAGAATAAAATACATACAGTTAAAAATGTTATAAATCACCGTTATACCCAAATAGGGAATTAGCGGCAATATAACTGACAATCCAGCCACCAACCAAAGCATTTTCCCTGTCCACTTCCGACAATACGACAACGTCTGATAATCTGCTTCACAGGGCAAGAATCGGCTAATTCCTTGTTTTTCCATTATATTTTCTCCTTTATAATCTTTTGAGTCTGTTTCTTCTATTCGTGCAGTTCCAAGGGCAGGCCATCCGGGTCAAAGAAAAAGGTCATTTTCTTTTTGGTGTAGCTGTCCGATCGAATCGGTTCACATTCAATTCCCATCTGTGCAAGTTCTGCTACGGTAGCTTTCACATCCTCCACCCGGAACGCCAAATGCCGCAGACCGCAGGCTTCCGGCCTGTTCACACGTTCGGGCGGATTCGGCTCTGCAAAAATCTCCAATTCAATCGCATCGGCTCCATCACCGACACGCAAATCCAGTTTCCAGTCGTTCCGATCCTTACGGAAATTTTCTCTCACAACTGCAAAGCCCAATTTGTTCACATAAAACTCTCGTGCTTTTTCATAGTCAGAAACGATAATCGCCACATGATGAATCGCCGCTAATTTCACTATCTGTACGCCTCCCTATTTTATATGTACCATGCCTGCCGAAGCATTACTGCCGCCAGTTCCAGAAGTACCACCACGACGCCGACCACCTGTGGTATCATAAAAATCACGAATCCACCGACCAGCATTTGAAGTGCTTCCATCCCCTGCGACTGCTGCAGGAGGTACGAAAGCACCGCCGTCGTCAATAGCACACTGCCCAGCAGATAGAAAATCCATGCAGAACAGTGATGCAGAAATACCACAAACCACTTTGCCAGCCACACCGCAAGGATCAGCGGCAGGGTCATCATCACCATCATCAGTTTTAGCAGCCATCGAATCGCTTTCATAATGTCCTCTTTCTGGCTGGTCTGTTGCCCATATTATAACACACTCTTTGATGTTACAACATGGGCAACTCAGCCTTTTTTGAAAATCAGCTCTTGTGCAATGCTCTCGCAGCGTCCTGGATGCTCTGCTCATATTTGAACCGTACCACAATGCGCCCATCACCATATACAAAGACGTTTTCAACGAACGCTGACACTATGCTTGCCGTAAGCCTTGTACCATTCAGAAAATTTCTTGCCTGCTCTGCCGCTGCGCGCACGGTTCCCGGCACAAAACTCTGAGTAGATTCTTCCGCTTTGGACTGTTCAATTTGCTCTTGCACCTCTGAAATTCGTCTATCACATTCCTGCTTTTTCTGCTTGTAAGTATCCAGTGAGAGCGTTCCTGCTGCATATTCCTCATACATCCGCATTTTCTCCCCTTTTAGATTTTTTAGTTCCTGCTCCATCAGAGTTTTGCGGCGGCTTGCCTTTTTGTGAGCTTCCTTCAATCCCTGTTCTTCTTTTTGAATATCGCCATAGAGGGAATCCACAGAGCCGTTTTGGAATACAGTTTTGAAAATTTCACAATTTTGGACAAAAAGAAAAACGGCAAAGTTCAAAATCGAACCTTACCGTTTCGCATAGTATTATTCTCTTTTCTCAACAGCTACAATTCTCCATTACCCTTCGCATACAAGTTAGTTTTTGCAACCGTTAAACTTGTTCATTCTAAATCAGACTTTCCGCAGTCAAATAGGTACTCATTGTTTATTCTTCTTGTGAGCGCTATAGTATTAGATTGCTCTATAAGGCTTCGGTTGCTCAATATTTTCTTCGCATATTTGATTTTGTCCGTATTCGCACATTCACAGTCATAAATTTTGTATTTCATTATTTCCAGAACAACATTAACACAAAAATAATTGTGTTTTATGCAAAGCCAACCGAATATCAAAAAGAAAACAGAAAATAGCAGTACTCCTTGATATTCTGTAAAATCAAATGCAAACATCGGGAAAACAAATGACATCATAAACTCTGCCACTGCAAACTTTTCTTCTTTTACATTTATTAAGTACATTGGTTGAACATTATCAACTTTTTCAGAAGTTAGTTCTTTCCTTACTATATGCAGTGCCACTAAAAATGCTCCAAGGATCAAAGGAATACTTATTTTTTCCGTGTATAAGTCAGCTTCATTATCTATTATGCTGAAAAAATCTGTCAAAATGACAAGAATCCATAACGGAGTAAAAGCAAGATAGTACATACAGATAGCGAATCGTAATTTACCCATAAATCAAAATCACTTCCAGCTTTTTGCAGCCGCCACTTCCACTGGGGACGAATCCAGTGGATCAAGCATAGCCTTATTGCATAGAAATTTGATCAATCTCTCTGTTGTTTGTTTATCATCAGTATTGATCCGAGTGTCACTTAGTTGAAGTCCAAATTTTTTAGCAAGGCTCTTTCGACGATTTGCATTTTTCAGTGCGTCCAGTCTTGATTGGTTATATGAAACAAATCTTCTTGGGTTCTGCCCTGTTGTTGCAGTTTTTTCAAACTGCTCCGCGTTTGTTAAAAAGTCACACGCGATTATATCATTTACTTTATTTTTACATACCGCCTTATAAGCTCTCTCCATACCAAATAGATTTTCGCCTGCCATAGACAGCATATAGACAGTATCTCCTGCTATGATGACATCCACCGTCTTTTTCAAAGATAAGATTGGCTCTGATACCTTATTAAACGTATTCGTTTCACGCCATAAAAATTTATTATTCATAACCGTAATAGGTGATTGCATTGAAACAAACTTAATTGGAAGTTGTTCGTCCTGAAGAGAAATCGTTCCCAAAATCATGTAAGCACTGTATTTGCATTGTCCAATCGGACCTTCTGTATCTGGATTTGCCGCTTCATTAATCAGCGCATCAAATCCATTTTGTATAAGGTTATTATCCCTTTGAAGTTTATATATTACATTGCCCACAACATCTCCTGTATAATCGTCTACACTGGCGAAGCTATCAATTCCACTGTCCGAAAGGTAATACTTCGACAATTGATGCGCAAAATCTCTTATACTACCTTCTGGTCTTAAACAAATCTCACGGTCATGATATGTCACACCCTCTCTCTCGGCTTTAACTTTAATTAGCTGCATAGACCATAACGGTGTGCCTTGCACAGCATCAAAAATCTGCTTAAGTCGTTCCTTGCTCACTTAAATCACCGCACTTCTTTGATATCTCACAAATTTCATCTTAGTTCAGTCTTTTTTGAATTTTCTTCCTTTTAATATTAAATCACTTTTGCTGTTTTTCTGCAAGAGGTCTTTCACTAATGGAGTTCATCTTCTTAAAATTCTAAAACCCGAACTTTTCATCAGTTATATCGGCTTTCAGAACTCGAATCTACTCGAGACCATCGAAAAAACGCAGACCCGATAAACGAATACCGCCGAGGAGCTTTCCCAGTTGGGAGGTATCCTCGGCGGCATTTTTTAGTTTATGTAGCAGCGGTCCTGTTTTACAAGCCAATCTTCACACAGCCGCTGAGCTTCGGCCTTTGTGCAGCAGGTGCAGTTGAAAAGTTTGCCACGGATAGAGCAGTAAGTGTAGTGTACTTTCGGGACACCATTAGCATCTCGAAAATCAACGCAGCGTTCCTCACCGGGCAGCAGATAAATCGTATCCACGTTCAACAGCTCCTTTTCACTTTGTTCGTGTGCAAACCGCACAACACGCAACGTCTGCTATTGTACCATGAACCATCAAATTCTTTTATTGACCCTTGCGCCAAAAAGGAATCGGATTTTTCGTAAGATGTACTGATTGACACCCTCAAAAGCATCCCGCAGGGAGGCGTAGCCTGCATTGGAAAATGCAGATCAAAGGGGTTTGGGGCACTTCCCCAGCAAGCATTTTGCAACGCAAAAAGTGTTTTTGTATAGACGAAAACATTGCTTGCCACGTTACCTTTCCCCACTACTATGACACCACAACACCCCCGTTTTGCCCGCAAAATGCAAAAAAATAAGAGGACGCTTTTGCATCCTCTCAATGACCGTGCATGACAATCAGACACACACGGGTTCTTTTTCCTGTTCATGGATTCTCAGGGCACCTTCTACGATGGGTAAGTATTCTTCCGGGCAAAGCTGCAGCTTGTGGCTGACCCTCTGACGTTCCGCACTTTCTTCCCGCATGAGTTCCGGGTTGAAGTACCGCTCCACGGGCAGACCACATATTTTTATCAGCTGAATTACCACCGGCAGGCTGGGCAGCGTGCCTTCGTTTTCGATGTTCGCAAGATAGCGGCTGTCACAATGTATCATGTCAGCCAGCGCACTGCGGGAAAGCTGTTTTGCCTTTCGAGCCGCCTTGACATCCGCTCCGAACGTTTCAAAGCCGGGACAGTCCTCAATTTTTGCCATTCTGCATCACCCATATACATTTTATAGTTCATGGACGACACATGGAATGTTGTAAAAGCTATTCTGATTACACTTTATATTTCATCCTTCTGCGTTGCTATTATTAGTGCAGCCATATATAATGAGGCTGGACCGTTCTTTGCAAGAGAAAAGGCACGTTTCCCGTTTTAATTATCAGAGAAAATCACTCCATCGTGAGGTTTCTGTGACATTTGGGCGCTACACTGAAAATGAAGGAGTGTTATACCATGCGAATTTTAGTAGTCGAGGATGATCGACTTTTGAATAATACTTTGTGCTATAACCTGTATACTGCGGGCTATGTCGTGGACTCTGTATTGACAAAATCAGCAGCTAGCAACTTTCTGACTAAGCAGGATTATGACCTGATCGTGCTGGATGTAAACCTGCCAGATGGGAATGGCTTTGATTTCTGCCGGGAGGTAAAAGAGCGCCGGCCGGATACGGCGGTGATCTTCCTGACCGCAAATGATATGGAGAGCGATATGCTCAAAGGATATGAGTTGGGCGCAGAGGACTATGTGACCAAGCCATTTCCTATGAGCGTCTTTCAAAAAAAGCTGTCCGTGGTGCTGGGGCGGCTGGCAAAACCATCTGGCGGCGGGGATTGTTATGAGGATAGCGCACTATCCATCAATTTCTCGAAGATGACTGCTTCTCTGTCTGGTAAGGCGCTGGTGTTCACTCCGTTGGAATACCGGCTGTTGAAAATCCTGACCAAAAATCCGCAGAATGTTTTGACCAGGCAGGTGCTGCTTGAAAAGCTGTGGGATGCCGATGGGAACTTTGTGGATGAACACGCCCTGACTGCGGCCATCAGCCGGGTGCGGAATAAAATTGAAACGGATAGGAGGTTTTATGAACGAAAACGACCGTACCACCTTAGAGCAAGCGATCTACGAGGAAATGGAACTGACCCCGGAGATGATTCGGTCCATCCGCACGCTCTGCGGTGTCTGCCTTTGTAGTTTTGTAGAATCCAAGGCGTTCAAAATCGCCATTGTTCCCAGCGCAGACCGGAGCATGGACACTTGCACAGTCTGCCAGACCCGGCGCGGTCATGACTACGTTGTGATGAACCGCTGAACAAACACACCGCCCACTGCCAAGGAGGTGCAGCGGGCGGTGTACATATTGAAAAAAGGAGGGCAGCTTTTGATCCAAAATTGGAAATTCCAGCGTGGAGACATTTTCTTCACCCGTTTCGACAACGCCACCGGTTCAGAGCAAAGCGGGAATCGTCCGGCAGTCGTTCTCCAGAACGATGTGGGAAATTTTTACTCGCCTACGCTGATCGTAGCCACATTGACAAGCAAGGCGGCAAAAAAGTATACCCAGCCGACCCACTGCCTGCTGGTGAACGATTTTCTCTCCGTTCCGTCCATCGTTCAGGCAGAGCAGATCTTTACCGTAGACAAGAGCCGAGTGTTGAAATTCCTCGGACACCTCACACCGGAAGAAATGAGCCGGGTGGATGATGCTGTCCGTGCCAGCCTTGCTCTGAACCCGATGGGAAGCATTCAGCGGCTTCCACCTATCATCCGTTCTACGGCGGCTTACGCACCGCCTGAGGTGGTTGACGGTAAGCCGCCCCTCTATCCCTACACACCCATCAAATCGTCCTTTGAGGACGCTGGGAGCGTTGAGGACATGATGCTGTACACCGAACTGGAAGCTGCGGTACACGCAATGATCCAGCGGCTGGAATATAGCTTCACGTTCAACCCCAGCCTGCTCACCATCCCAAAGCGTAAGCAGCAGGTTGCTGAAATTCTGAAAGAAGCCGAAACGTACATCTGGAGGATCAAGGAGGAAATGCGATGCGCCTGAAAGACAATAACAATCCCTTCATCCATGTCAACCCGCCGTACCAGCTCATGGTCATCCACAGCAGCAAGCTGGTCTACCCCCGCGAACTGTATCAGCGCGGTGTGGAGCGCAAGCGTGTGGAACTGATCGCCGCCCACTTCAACGAATATGTGGCAAATGAGCCGAAGGTCAGTTTCCGCAACGGTCAGTTCATCGTAACGGATGGGCAGCACACCATCGAGGGGCGCATCCTCCGCAACGGCGGCAAGGATCTGCCGATCCTCTGCAAGGTGTACACAGGCATGACCGTGGAGCAGGAAGCCCTGCTCTTCGCCGAGCAGAACGGCTTCTCCGCTCCGCTGACTGCTGGCATCAAGCTCCGCGCCAAGGTCGTAGGCGGCGATGCTATTTCCAAGGCTTTCCTCGCAGCCACCAACCGGGTGGGATTGAGCCTCAATTATGACAGCCAGCAGCTGACCGATTACCGCATCGGCTGCGTTGGTACGGCTTTCCGGCTCTACAAGCAGATGGGCGAACCGCTCTACTGTGAAACGATGCGGCTGATCGTGGCAGCATGGGAGGGCAAACCCGATTCGTTCCGGGCCTCTGTTCTGAAAGGCATGATGCACTTTGTGGAGCTGTACCACGGCGAGTTCAGTGAAGAACGGCTGCTCCGTGCGCTGCACAACATCCACCCGGTCGATATTTACCGCATCGGGCAGGACGACCCCGCAAAGCTGCGCGGATGGAAAAAGTACGTTTTCCCCATCTACACCACCTACAATGGCAAGTGCAGAAAAGACGCACTGCCGATGAAATTCTGATATTTTCAGGCATACCTCCCATATACACAAGGGGCATCCGCAAACCGCAGATGCCCCTTGTTACATATCAAAGTGCAATATATAGTGTTCCTGTATTCATTCAACACAACATATAGAGAAAAGAGGTATTCTATGCGCTCTCAGTTCACTTCGTATGAGCAGCTTCCCATCACCCTGACAGCCGATCATGTCGCTGCTGCGCTGGGCATCTCCCGCGCCAACGCTTACATCCTGCTCCGTTCGGACGGCTTTCCCACGCTCCACATCGGTAAGCGGATGGTCGTACCCAAAGACCGTTTTCTTCAGTGGATCACGGACAGCGTAAATGGCTGATTTGACATCCTTGATTCAAGAGGTTTCTTTTTCTATACTATTCCCGAAACGACTTGACATCAGGAAGGAGGCAATATGCCAAGCAAACGTTCACACGGCGAGGGTACGCTTCGCCACCGCAGCGATGGTCGCTGGGAATTACGTATGATGGACGGCTACCAGAAAGATGGTTCGCCGCGCTTCAAGACCTTCTATGGCAAGACTCAGAAGGAGGTCAAGCTCAAACTGAAAGAGTATCAGGATGCGCTTATCAGCGGTGTCCAGCTGGACACGATCCTGTACTTCGAGGATTGGGCGGATACATGGTTCGAGGGTCACAGGGATAATATCGCTCCCACGACACAGGAAAGCTATAAATACTGCCTGAAAATGCTCAAAGAGGGATTTTACCATCGCCCCTTGACCGTCATACGCCCCATCGACATTGAAAACTTTCTGAAAGGGATGCGGCGTGATGGCCGCTCGGATTCTTACATCAGCAAGGCACGAGGGATGCTCTACCAGATCTTTCAAAAGGCAGAAGCCAATGACCTTGTGCGCCGCAACCCGGTCCGGCTTGCTGAAAAGATGCGGGCATCCGGCACCGCAAAACGCAAGGAAGCCTTTACCACAGCGGAAGTCGCACACCTGATGAAGGTGCTGCCCGATGACCGCATGGGCTTGAGCATTCGGCTTTTACTCGGCACTGGAATGAGAATGCAGGAACTTCTGGCTTTGGAGCCGCAGTTTATTGAAGAAGATGGCTCTGTCATTCACATCCGGCAGGCAGTAAAGGTCGTAAAAGGTACAGTCAGCATCGGCAGTCCGAAATCCAAAGACAGTATCCGGGATATTCCGGTGCCGCTGAATGTCCGCCCGTGTGCCATCAAGCTGCGGGATACCACCGATCAGTTCATCTGGGAAAGCCCCAAGACCGGCTTGCCCTGCAATCCCACCCATTTCCGGGATGTGTTCCGCAAATCTCTGGAAGAAGCGGGCGATGTCCGCTTGCTCACGCCGCACAGCTGCCGCCACACCTATGTATCGCAGATGCAGGCGTTGGGCGTGGATATCCAGACCATCCAGAGCATCGTAGGCCATGCCGACACCGAGATGACTGAGCATTATCTCCATGTTCAGGAATCCATTCGGCAGAGTGCGATCCAGTTGTTCAATGAGGCGTTTTCGGCCTGAAAATTGGACGGAACGGCACTAATTAGACCAGATAAAATCTTTGGCATTGTGGTCAAAATTGTGGTCAAAACCAAATGAGGCCAGCCTATAAACAAAAAAATCCAACGATTTCTAACGTGAAATCGTTGGATTTTTGGTCCGAGTGGCGAGAATCGAACTCACGGCCTCTTGAACCCCATTCAAGCGCGCTACCAAAACTGCGCTACACCCGGATATCGACCGCCGCTTCCCTACCGAAGCGTGGCGACAAGAGATATTATACTCAGGCAAGGCCGTTTTGTCAACAGATTTTTCGATTATTTTTGGTTTTTTCTGAGAAAAGTCTGATTTTTACACGGATACGCGCTTTTTCGTTTTTGTTGTTTTTTGTCAGTGCTTTTCCGCTTCTGCGGCGCGCTGCGCGCGGTCGCGTTCCAGCAGCGGGCGCAGGTACTGGCCGGTAAAGCTGCCGGGCACGGCAGCCACCTGCTCCGGGGTGCCCTCGGCCACGATCAAACCGCCGGCGCTGCCGCCCTCGGGGCCAAGGTCGATGATGTGATCCGCGCACTTAATCAGATCCAGATTGTGCTCGATGACGATGACCGTATTGCCCACGTCCACCAGCTTTTGCAGCACCTCGATCAGGCGGTGCACGTCTGCAATGTGCAGACCGGTGGTGGGCTCGTCCAGAATATACACCGTTTTGCCGGTGCCGCGGCGGGCAAGCTCGTTGGCCAGCTTTACGCGCTGCGCCTCGCCGCCGGACAGAGTAGTGGCACTCTGCCCCAAGGTGACATAGCCAAGTCCCACGTCCAGCAGGGTTTGCAGCTTGCGGGCGATCTTGGGCTGGTTGGCAAAAAACACCACCGCTTCCTCCACGGTCATGTTCAGCACGTCCGCAATGGTTTTTTCCTTATACTTTACTTCCAGCGTTTCGCGGTTGTAGCGCGCGCCCTTGCACACCTCGCAGGGCACATATACGTCCGGCAGAAAGTGCATTTCGATCTGCAAAATACCGTTACCTTCGCAGGCTTCGCAGCGACCGCCCTTGACGTTGAAGCTGAACCGTCCCGGGCCGTAGCCGCGCATCTTGGCGTCCTGCGTCTGGGAGAACACGGTGCGGATATCGTTGAACACACCGGTGTAGGTAGCGGGGTTGGAGCGTGGGGTACGGCCGATGGGCTGCTGGTCGATGCCAATGACCTTATCCACGAACTCCAGCCCCTCTACCCCATCGCACTTTCCGGCGCGGGAGCGGGCACCGTTCAGCTCGCTGGCCAGCGTTTTGTACAGGATCTCGTTGATCAGGCTGGATTTGCCCGAGCCGGAAATGCCGGTGACGCAGATGAACTCCCCCAGCGGGAAGCTGACGTCAATGTTGCGCAGGTTGTTTTCCCGTGCGCCCTTTACGGTCAGGCAGTGGCCGTTGCCGGTGCGGCGGGTCTGGGGCACGGCAATGCGCTTGCGGCCGGAGAGGTAGTCGCCGGTAATGCTGCGCTTGGCCTTGCAGATATCCTTTACGCTGCCTGCGGCCACGATCTCGCCGCCGTGCACACCAGCACCGGGGCCTACGTCCACGATATAATCCGCGCTGCGCATGGTGTCCTCGTCGTGCTCTACCACGATGACCGTGTTGCCGAGGTCCCGCAGGTTTTTCAGGGTGGCGATAAGCTTATCGTTATCCCGCTGGTGCAGACCGATGGAGGGCTCGTCCAGCACATAGAGCACACCGGACAGAGCGCTGCCGATCTGGGTGGTCAGGCGGATGCGCTGACTCTCGCCGCCGGACAGCGTACCCGCCGCCCGGGCCAGCGTGAGGTAATCCAGACCCACGCTTTGCAAAAATTGCAGGCGGTTTTTGATCTCCTTCATGATCTGACCGCCGATCTGCTGCTGCTTTTCGGTGAGGTTCGGCTCGTTTTGCTTGATAAATTCCAGCTCGTCCCGGATAGACATTTCACAGAACTGGCTGATGTTCTTGTCCCCGATGGTCACGGCAAGCACCACCGGCTTCAGGCGCTGGCCGTGGCAGTCCGGGCACTCCACGCCTGACATAAAGCTGCCGATCTCTTCCTTCATCCACTCACTGCTGGTTTCGCGGAAGCGGCGCTCCAGATTTTCCACGATGCCCTCAAATGTGTTGTAGTACACCCCGCTGCCGAACTCGTTGGTGCGGTGCATCTCGATCTTTTCGCCGTTGGTGCCGTAGAGCAGGGCGTTCACCGCCTCGGTGCTCATCTCCTTGATGGGCGTATCCAGCGTAAAACCGTATTTTTTGCCAAGGCCAAGGTAGTACATCTCGCTCACAGAGCCCTCGGCGTAATACCAGCCGCTGGCCTTGATGGCACCCTCCCGGATGGAAAGGCTACGGTTGGGCAGGATGCGATCCTCGTCCACCCGCATAAAGGTGCCAAGGCCGGTGCATTTTTCGCAGGCGCCCAGCGGGTTATTGAAGGAGAAGAGCCTGGGCGACAGGTCGCTGATGGAAATGCCGTGCTCCGGGCAGGCAAAGTTCTGGCTGAAGGTCATGCACTCGCCGCCGATAACGTCCACCTCGGCCACGCCGCCGGTAAGCGCCAGCGCGGTCTCCAGCGAATCCGCCAGACGGCTGCGGATGCCCTTGCGCAAGGCAAGACGGTCCACCACGATCTCCACCGTATGCTTGATGTTCTTTTCCAGACTGATCTCCTCGTCCAGATCATACAGGTTGCCGTCGATTTTTACGCGGGCGTAACCGGCGCGGCGGGCGGCGTCCAGCTCCTTTTGCTGGGTGCCCTTGCGCTGACGCACCACCGGAGCTAAAATCTGGAACTTGGTGCCCTCCTCCAGCTTGAGGACGGCATCTACCATCTCGTCCACGGTCTGCTGGCTGATGACCCGCCCGCACACCGGGCAGTGCGGCACGCCGATGCGGGCGTACAGCAGGCGCAGATAATCATAGATTTCGGTCACGGTGCCCACGGTGGAGCGGGGGTTGTGGCTGGTGGTCTTTTGGTCGATGGAGATGGCCGGTGAAAGGCCGGTGATCTCGTCCACGTCCGGCTTATCCATCCGTCCCAGAAACATCCGGGCATAGCTGGAAAGACTTTCCACATAGCGGCGCTGACCGTCCGCGTAGATGGTGTCGAAGGCCAGACTGGACTTGCCCGAACCGGAAAGGCCGGTCATAACGATCAGCTTTTCCCGCGGGAGGGTCAGGTTGATATTTTTCAGGTTGTGCTCGCGGGCACCTTTGATAATAATTTTATCGTTTGCCAAGGTATTTTCTCCCTTTTCGTTGTGTCTGTGCATGGTTCTGCTTGCGCTCGGTCTCGGCGGCAGAGTCCACGGTGGGGTTCTCGCCCCGGCGCAGGCGGTCGATCTGATCCCGCAGGAAGGCTGCATGCTCAAATTCCAGCAGCTTCGCGGCCTCCTTCATCTCCCGGGTCAGGCGCTCGATGGCGGCTTCCCGCTCCATCTTGCCCATGCGGCGGGTGTTGCGCTTGGCGTTTTCGGCCTTGTCGCTGATCTCGATGCTGTCCGCAATGGCCTTGACGATGGTCTTAGGCACGATGCCGTGCTCTTCATTATAGGCCATCTGAATGGCGCGACGGCGCTCGGTCTCGGTGATGGCACGCTCCATGCTGTCAGTCACTACATCGGCATACATGATGACCATGCCCTCCGCGTTGCGGGCGGCGCGGCCGATGGTCTGGATCAGGCTGGTCTCGCTGCGCAGAAAGCCCTCCTTGTCGGCATCCAGAATGGCTACAAGGCTCACCTCCGGCAGGTCCAGACCCTCACGCAGCAGGTTGATGCCCACTACCACGTCGATGCTGCCCAGACGCAGATCCTTGATGATCTCCATGCGTTCGAAGGTATCCACCTCATGGTGCATATACTTGACCTTGATCCCCTGCTCGGTGAGGTAATCAGTAAGATCTTCCGCCATTTTTTTGGTCAGGGTGGTCACCAGTACCCGCTCCTGCCGCTGGATGCGGGCGTTGATCTCTCCCAGAAGATCCACCACCTGCCCTTCCACCGGGCGCACCGAGATGACCGGGTCCAATAGACCCG
>ERZ773227.613-NODE-613-length-32222-cov-3.831069_pt1 | contig 32222 bp, 29 predicted proteins | sample MGYA00580525_ERZ773227 | MGnify/ENA primary metagenome ERZ773227 (study PRJEB29015, sample SAMEA2737782) | human gut metagenome | biome: human gut; feature: human-associated habitat; material: faeces | place: China | collected 2012 ... | reverse complement strand
GTGTTCGTCCCATTTTTTTATATTTCCTTAAAAGCAAAAAAACCTTCCATAGTAGAATCATATTTGGCCTAATGATTTTCATGGAAGGAGTGATTTTTATAACTGATGAAATTATAACAAATATTCTAAACATTAAACTAAAAGACTTGGAAGATTTTTCAAGCTATTCAAAAGATGGTATTTTGTATCATGATTTTACTCTCAAAAAAATAGAAACTTCTTTTATTCTTCTGCTTATACGAATACACATTTTGATCTGCCAAATCCTTAACACTCACAATATCTCCCGTCAGCAACAAAGCCGATTCATAAGATACTGAAGGTAAATATTCATATTTTCTTTGTTTGGATTTCATCAAATGATCAAATTGTATAGAACACGATTCTTCATTACAACAATTTTTTAATAATATCCATATTTGGCATAGGCTTTCTTAATACAATTGGCAATGATGCTTAGACAAAGATCTCCTTTGACGTGTCCATACACATCATTGATATGCTTAAAATCATCCACATCAAACACGATCAACATTCCATTTGTATAATTCATTTCATGACTAAAGTCACGAGTGTTCTTAGATTGCATTATAAAAATATCCATTCCTCTATTGTTCCACCGTTTCTTTTGTATATATACACCTAGATACAATTGGACTATTTTTCTTTAAATATTCTTTTTGAAGCCAGTCTAAATATGTTCCAGGACTAATGATTCCTCGCATACTTAATACATCCGCACCAAGTGTTCCTAAAACTAAGTCAGTAAATGATGCACAATTATCACCTAGAGCCCAATAAATGTGGAATTTTCCACTCTTTACTTTATAAAGCTTAGCCCCTGTACGATAATGAAGACGACTTGGATAATCCATCTCGAATTCTTTGAAACGATCATATCCATCTTCTTTTTCAATCTTCGTATACCAACGATATCCATTTTGACGAATCTTATTAATTTCCCTTTCAATTCCCTCATTCTGTTTAGGCGTAGTATAAATACCATATTCAAAAATCGAATTGTTTTCGGCAGAAATCATATTCGGAATATATTTCTCTAAAGGTACCGTAAAAAAGATACCATCTCCAATCGTTTGATTTAAACGAAATGAATCACTATCATAATTTCCGTAGCTATATACTATATCGTCATACGCAAAACAAATATGTCCTACTTTTTGAAAGCCTTTTGAACCGACGTGAACAATCACTTTTAAGCGTACAACTTCATCATTTTTATACGTGTTCAAATCTTCAGGTTTACCCTCTTCTAAATAATGGTTAATACTAGCTAAAGCTGCATCTGGAACCATTGCACAAAGAAAAGCTGGAAGTGTAATGCGAACTTTACGTTTCCATTTATATTTCATTAAAGGATTGATACCTTCACATCCATCACTCAAATAACGAGAACCTAAAATCATAAAATAAATGCCAAAAGCTTGCATCAATAGATTTGTATGAAAGTCTGGATTTAAAAGTAAATAAAATCCAAATAGTATATAGATAATTGTAAAAACAAAGTTAAAAAACTTCCCCTTTAAATGATTAATTTTATCAATCACCAGCTGAATGAAGCAGGCCGTACCACAAAGTATACAATATCCTCCAAAATTCACTCTCAAGATCCATTGTGGAATATACCGAAAGTTCATCAAGAAAAACATAAACGCAATAGATAATATGGAAAAGAAGAAGTCCTTATTCTTTTTGTTCTTTATAAACCGTATAAATAGAGTAGCCCCATTCACAAATAAAAACAGAATTGAAGCTCTTAAAATCATTGTAAAAACACGATTTGGAATCCATACCATAACGGCTCCAGCAATCATTAATATTGTACCAATCACAAAATTCATAGCTACATCATAAAACATAGACTACCTCCAATTGGTTTGAACACACAAAAAGCTACCTTCATCTACACGAATAATCCCTTTATCTTCAACTAAAGAATTACTTGTTGTATATATTTCTTCCATATGGATACGTCGTGAATCAAGTGGATATAAAAATCCAGATAAGGATAACACACCTTCTTTTATTGGATAAAAAGAAATATGGCGATATGAATTATCAATTTCATGAACACCTACATTCATGACAGATATTTTTTGATGATCATCAATCAACACAAGATTATTAAATCGATACATAGCTAATCGAATATTCGCAATCGTATGATCGATTCTTCCATGCATTCCTCCATATAGATAGATCGTATCATAATCTTTACATAAGCGAATCGCAAGTTCTGAATCCGTTTCATCTTTCATAATGGGATGCCTTTCAATCGGACAAGTAATACGTTTTAAATCTTCTTCATTCAATGAATCAAAGTCTCCAACTGCCATTTTGATAGGAAGCTTTTGATCTATAATTTTTAGTGCACCCGCATCTACACCAATATAATCACAATCTTTAATCTTTGGTACAAAATCAACAAGTGGTGTAATTAAAACAGCACAAGTCATAATTATGCAAGCATACCTTCAATTGTCTTGGCAATATCATTTTTAAATACATAACTACCCGCAACCAATGTATCACATCCAGCTTCTAAAGCCAATTTATAAGTATCTTGATTGATGCCACCATCAATTTCAATGCGATATGAAAGATTTAAATCTTCTCGTTTTTGTTTTAACCAAACAACCTTTTCAAGCATATCTTCCATAAATTTTTGGCCGCCAAAACCAGGCTCAACACTCATCACTAAAACTAGATCACAAGATTTTAATATACATTCAAATGGCTCAATAGCTGTATTTGGTTTTACAACAATGCCGCCCTTGGCACCTAAACGATGAATTTCATCCAATAGATTTTGAATTCGATTCACATCATTATCCAATGCTTCGGTATGAAAACTTACAAGATCTGCTCCATTCTTAATAAAGATTGGTGCATATTTTTCTGGATCCGTTACCATTAAATGTACATCCATAAATAGTGGACATGCCTTTTTAAAACCCTTTAAAATATCAGGTCCAAATGTTAAATTTGGCACAAAATGACCATCCATCACATCAAAGTGTAGCCACTTTGCCTTAGATGCCATTAATTCTTCTAATTGTGCACTCACATTGGAATAATCCAAAGATAAAATAGATGGTGCAATTACAATTTCATTCATAAATTCTTACCTCTTTGTTCCATAATATTTTTATAATCTTCATAAATTGTCTCATTAATTTCACCCTTTAAAACTGCTTCTTTTATACTACAATCTGGCTCATTCAAATGCTTGCAGTCTTTAAAACGACAAGTATGAATATAGGGCTTAAAATCAAGAATACATTCATCTAAATGACTCGTATCTAAGCGTGTAAAATCTAAGCTTGAAAATCCAGGTGTATCCGCTACTAAACCATCACACACATGGTGTAATTGGCAATAGCGTGTTGTATGTTTTCCACGCCCTAAAGCTTTAGAAATAGCTTGTGTCTGCAATTCAAAATCTGGATTTAGACGATTCAATAAACTACTCTTACCAGCTCCTGACTGACCACACAAAACAGACACCTTACCATTTAAGATTTCCTGCAACTCTTTATCATCACTACCTGGATTTGAAAAGACCACATCATATCCAGCTTTTTTATACTTATCTAAATCCGCTAAGATTTCATCTGGACTTTCTAACAGATCCAACTTAGTAACACAAATCACTGGCTTAACACCTGCAAGACCTACTAAAAAAATCAAGCGATTTAATAAATGACAAGAATAGTCTGGGTCTTTTAAACTTGTAACAATCAAAGCCTGATCTACATTGGCAATGGCCGGTCTTAATAAGCGGTTTGTACGTGGAAGGATCTTATGGATTCGATATGAATCCTCAATTTTTTCATATTCTACAAAATCACCCACAACAGGAGCCTGTTGTTGTCGCATTTTTCCTCTTGGCTTCGCAATAATCTCTTCTTTTTCATTTTGAATCGTATATTGATTCGAAATAATTTTTATAATTCTTCCTTGCTGCATATCAATCATAATACAATGTAACTACACTGTCTGTTCCTTCCTGTACATATTCTGTGCCAACATCTGGAGACACATTCACAACTTTATTACTACCACTACCATCTGTAATCTTACTCAATACAACCGCAATACCTAAATTATTCAATTCATCTTTGGCATCCAATACATCTTTACCAAGCAAATCACTAGGAATCACAATAGAAGGATAGCTACTTACTACAAATGTTATTGTTTCTTTACCATCAGGATCAATTCTTGTTCCCGGAGTTAATCCTTTTTGTTTTAAAACAATACCTGGATCTAAATCCTTTTTACCCTTATACTCCACAACAATCTTCACATTTGGACAATTCTTTTCCAACTCATATTCTGCATCAACAAGTGTTCCATCCGTAAAATCAGGTACTAGATAGGTAGATCCTTTTGAAACAGTTAATACAATTTTAGAATCATTTAAAATGACATCACCATCTTTATACGAAGATTTAATTATTGTACCTTCTTCATACTTATCATTTGCCTTATAAATATAGCTAACTTTTGAAGTATTAAAATGTGCATCCTGTAAAGTATCAATTGCCTCTTCTTGTGTTTGTCCAATCACATTTGGCATTGTTTGATAACCCAAAAAGCCGCTGATTTTAATAATTCCTGTAATACTTGCGATAAGCACTAAAACAACAATACCAATCACAATAGCTGCAGTAGTCATCAACACAGGAATCCAGTTTCTTTTTTTCTTATCATTTCTTTCTGGTTTGTCCTCTTCAAAATCAAGATGACCATTATCATATTTTACCAATTCTTTAGATGGATTTTGATCCACTTTGATACGTTTCATATCTCTATATTCAGGATCTAAACAATGAATCAAATCATAAAGCATCTCTTTACAAGATACATAACGTTGGGATAAATTTTTAGCAGTTGCCTTTAAAATAATATTTTCTACAGACTGCGGAATATTTGGATTGAAATCACGCACAAATGGCATTGGTTTTCTTAAATGTTTAATTGCGATTTCCGTTGGTGTTTTTCCTGTAAAGGGAACTTTACCAGTCAATAATTCATAAAACACAATACCTAATGAATAAATATCAACTTGTTCATTGGGTTCCTTTCCTTGCGTTGTTTCTGGAGCTAAGTAATGTGCAGAACCCATAACCGTATTATTGAAGGTCAATTGCACAGAACCATTTGCCACCGCAATCCCAAAATCTGTAATTTTTATCGTTCCATCATCTTTAACCAACACATTTTGCGGTTTAATGTCACGATGAATAATATTGTTTTCGTGCGCATGATTTATGGCACTCACCAATTGTTTCATGATGCCTATGGCCTCATCTACATCCAATGCACCTCTTTGTGCAATCAATTCTTTCAAGGTTCGACCACGAATAAATTCCATTACGATATAATGCATACCTTCATATTCACCAACATCGTAAATATCAACTACATTCGGGTGTGATAAACGACTAGCTGCACTTGCCTCTCGTTGAAAGCGAACAAGTGCCATCGCATCTTGACTTAATTTATCACGTAGAACTTTGATTGCGACAATACGATTTAAAATCGTATCCTTTGCCTTATAGACATCCGCCATTCCACCTTGACCGATTAAAGACAAGATTTCATAGCGATTCGCTATCTGTTCCATCATCATATTATTGTTCTCCGTTATTCTCCATTAAGATAATTGTACAATTATCATATCCACCCGATTGATTGGCTCTGGCAATCAGTGTTTCTACTTTTTCCTGTAAAGAAAGTGCATCATCATGAACAATATCCGAAATCACTTTCTTTTCCACATATCCATGTAATCCATCACTAGAAATCAATAGATATTTATATGTATTTTCAATCTTGTTAATGTCAATTCGAAATACATGCCATACTCCTAAGGCATTGGTCAAAGTATTCTTTTGCGGATGTATTTTTGCTTCATCTAAAGTGATTTTTCCTTCCTTCAACAATTGGGCAATCACACTATGATCTTCACTCATTTGAATCAATTCGCCATTATAATCCGCATAAATTCTTGAATCACCAACATTAAAAATAAAAGTTCCAATATGAGTCACTATAACACCAACAGCCGTAGTCCCCATACCTCTTTCATTTGGATTTTTTAAACTTTTTGAATAAATGAAATCATTCGCCTGATTTAAATTTTCACGAATCCAATTATCTACCTGTCGATCTTTTTTAAATACTGGAGACTTCATAAAAGCTTCATACATCGTCATAACGGCTGTATGACTTGCCACTTCTCCAGCCTTTGCCCCACCAATGCCATCACAAACAATAGCCATCCATTCATCATTAGCATTATGAGCAATACAATAATCATCTTCATTTAATTTTCTTACAAGACCTACATTCGTATTCGCAAAAACATTCATCTGACTAGATTCCTTCCTTTTTAATTTCCTTAATTCTTAACTGACCACAAGCTGCATCAATATCGTTTCCATGTTCTTTTCGAATTGTGCAACGCACATGATTCTTCATCAATAAATCATAGAAGACCATTGCTTCATCATGTGTTACCGATTTAAATCCTTTTTCATCCACCGCATTGTATGGAATTAAATTCACATATGCATTCATGCCATGTAAAAGCTTAGAAAGCTGTTTAGCATGTTCAGGACGATCATTTACGCCTTTTAATAAAATGTATTCAAACGTCAAACGACGATTGTTTTCCTTACCATAATATTGAATTGCCTCCATTAACTCTTTTAATGGATATGCATGGTTGACTGGCATCAATTGATCACGCAATTCATCATTTGGCGCATGCAAACTGATTGCCAAATTATATTGGGTGTGTTCATTGGCAAAATCATAGATTCTTGGAACAATTCCACATGTTGAAATTGTGATGTGTCTAGAACCAATACCTAAGCCACGATCATGATTAACAGTTGCCAAGAAGTTCATAACATTATCATAGTTATCAAATGGCTCTCCTGTACCCATGACAACAATATGTGATAATCGCAAATTATCTTTATCCAATTCTTTTTGAACATACATAACTTGCGCAACCATTTCACCACTTGTTAAATCTCTTTTTTTCTTAGTTAAACCACTGGCACAAAAAGCACATCCCATGTTACATCCAACCTGGCTTGAAACACATACACTTCTTCCATAATCAAAGACCATCATGACACTCTCTAATAGCGCTCCATCGCTGGTTTTAAATAAGAATTTTGTAGTTCCATCATGTGAAACTTGTTTTTTTATTAATTCTAAAGGATTCACAATAAAATCTTTCTTTAAGATTTCTCTTGTTTCCTTTGATACATTCGTCATTTCATCAATAGCAAACACACGGTTACGATATAACCATTGAAAAATTTGATGTCCACGATAGGATTTCCATCCATGATCCAATGCATATTCGCACATTTGATCGTAATTTAAATTGTATAAACTTTCCAAAATAGCACCTCAATTTCTACCGTTCATTATATCATTTACGCACTAGTTTTGCCATATAGAAGCCATCTTGTGTAGTATCACTAAATATTGTTTTTTCATCAACCAAACTAAATTCTTCATGACTACGCAAAAACTTCTCAATCTGTTTCTCATTCTCTTTTTTATTCATTGTACAAGTTGAATATACGATTGCTCCACCAACCTTCACATATTGACATACATTATCAAGAATAGAATATTGCAACGGAATCAATGTATCCATATCTTCTGGAACCATATGTAACTTAATGTCTGGTTTTCTAGACAATACGCCATAACCAGAACATGGAACATCACATAAGATACGATCGTACATAATTGAACTTTTAAATGCAGTCGCATCTTGCACACCTGCATGAATAATATCAATTCCTAATCTTTTAGCATCACTTTCAATCAAATCTTTACGATGTGCATGCAAATCATAAGCATCAATATGCCCTTTATTATGCATCATTTCAGCCATAGCCATACTCTTTGTTCCTGGAGCAGCACAGCAGTCTAGAATCGTTTCATTTTCTTGAGGATCAACAAACTTGGCGATTTCAAAGCTTCCCTCATCTTGAGCACTCATGTAGCCTTTTTGATAGTATGGATGATGGAAATAATCATTACCCGCATAAATATACAACGGGTCTTGAACATGTACGAACGCATCCAACTTAAAATCATCTTTACTTGTTTTTAATGAGTTTCTTCGAACATACATCGGCAAAATATTAACACTTGCACTTGCCATCATTAAAGCTTGCTTATCTCCATATTGACTGACCCACATTTTATAAAGCCAATCTGGCAAAGAATACTTTAATGCTACATTATCCGTTTCAATAGGTTTTACTTTATGCAAAACAGCATTTGTTAACCCTGCATATTTCGCATTGATCTTTTTGGCAATATTAACCGCATCATTAACAATCGCATAACTTGGCACTTTATCTAAAAACAACAATTGATATGTACTCATTGTCAACAACACATCCATTTTAGGATTCACTTTATTCTTTACATACTTTGACCAGCATTCTTTACAATAACGATAATTTTGAATAGTTCCATAAAAGATTCTTGTTGCCAGAGCACGATCCTTTTCATCTACTTCGTGCAAATGATTTCTTAAATATAAATTGGAATAAACTTTTTTATTCACAACTTCATCTAAGGCCTTCCATATCCATTTTCTCATTCTATTCCTCCATCATAATTGGATGCATATTCACATCCACAACATATTTTGTTTCATCTAAATAATTTTGTACAAGTTTATGAAGCAATTCATCATCTTTAGATTTCAAAATCAATCGCACGCGATGCTTCTTTTGTTGCATGCGAATTTCAATTGGACCTAAAACACGAATTGAAGAAAAATATTCTTTCGCAACACTTGCCATTTTATAAGCTTCACGCAAATCAAAATGCGTAAAAACCAGAGTACATAAGTATACATAAGGTGGATACATACCTAAATGGCGATAGCGCATTTCTTGATTAAAAAACATCTTATAATCATGCATCTTAACACATTGCATCACATAGTGATCGGGATCAAAAGTTTGAATCATGACTTGCCCTTTTAAAAGGCCACGACCACTTCTTCCACTTGCTTGCTCTAGCATTTCATAAGCCGTTTCACTTGCACGATAATCATTTCGACAAAGCGTAGAATCTGCATTTAGAATCCCAACCACACTGACATGGTCAAAGTCCAATCCCTTTGAAACCATCTGCGTACCAATCAATAAATCTCCAGACTCCTCAAATTCTTTTAATAATTTTTCATGCGCATTCTTTTTTCGTGTGCTATCCGCATCCATACGGACGACATGATGATCTTTAAAGATTTCGACAATTTGTTCTTCCAATCTCTCTGTTCCCATACCGGCCTTAAAGTAATTTTTAGAATGACAATTTGGACATTCTTCGATAAATGGAAACTGCCTTCCGCAACAATGACACACTAAGGCATTTTGATTTTTGTGATACGTTAATGCTACGCCGCAATCTGGACATATACGAACATGTCCGCAATCACTACAACGAACAACAGGAAGATACCCTCTACGATTCAAAAGTAAGATGACTTGTTCTTTTCTAGAAAGACGTTCATGAATGGCTTGAAGTAAAGTTTCAGATAAGCCATTTGTGATTCTTTCTTTTTTCATATCGACCAAACAAATATCCGGCATTTCATGAATGCGATTTTTAAGTTCAATCAATTCATAGACATTCTTATAAGCCCTGGCATACGATTCTAAAGATGGTGTAGCACTAGCTAATACAACTTTACATTTATGATAAGCAGCACGAAATAATACAATATCACGCGTATGATATCTTGGTGTATTGTCTTGTTTATAGCTTGAATCATGCTCTTCATCCATTAAAATCAAACCTAATGAAGTAAATGGCATGAAACATGCACTACGCGTACCTACCACAATATCTACCTTATGGTCTTTCACTAAATTATACTGTTCTAATTTTTCTTGTGCATTCAATCCTGAATGATAGATCGCAATCTTTTGTTTAAATCGAGCCTGCACTCTTTGTATCATCATAGGTGTTAAACCAATCTCAGGAACAAGAAACAATACTTGTTTTCCAGAAGCTAATACATCTTCAGCTAGCCGTAAAAAGACTTCCGTTTTACCAGAACCCGTCACTCCATGGAGTAAAGAAACCATTTTATTTGTATTTTGAATCGTTTGAATCGCACATTCTTGTTCAGTAGTTAATGAATGAGTCACATCCGCTATTTCACTTACACAAGTATTTGAATCTTTGATTCTTTTTTCAACCACAATATAGCCTTTATCCAATAATAATTTCGTAATAGATGGACTGACTTTTCTAAGTTCACTCATCTTACATGGATAGGTAAAACTAGATAAAACTTCTTTTTGTCGGGAAGTTAAAGGTAAGTTTGATTCATTCAATACCGCATAGTCTTCATAAATGATTTTTGAATGCTTACTAGAAGGGCGCAAAGCTGGTGGAAGCATCGTTTTATAACATGTTACTTTCGAGCTTGCATAAAAACGAGCCATATAGTCAGCCAATAATTTTAATTCACTATTCAATAATGGCTTCTCATCTATGACTTCAATAACAGGTTTAATATTTTTAAAATCGCTTTCTACATCGACTTCTTCTACAAATCCTACAAGTGTACGATTGTTGAATTCAACACGAACTCGACATCCAACTTCAACATCCGTATCACAAGAATAAGTAAAAGTATTACGTAGGCGATTGTATTCTACATATACATTAATTAGCATGCATCTATTATAGCATTAATCTGGATTTGACATTGATATTTATTTTGGTATATTTGGACATAAGGAGATAGGTATGTATATTTTTATTGGAATATTAAACATTATTGCTGGCATTTCATTTGTTTTGTCATAGGACCCCTCGACAACAAAGTATTGAATATTTGTATATCCTTATTATTCTTTGTGAATGGAATCTTAGACATTCGAAAGGCCATTAAAAACTAGTAAAAGTCCAATTATAAACCATACTTCTTTCTCATTTCTTGAATGGCTAGTTTTGCATCATTTGTCTCTCCAATATCAATTTGTTATTCGAAATCGCAATATCTTGGTACATTTCAAGTTTTTTCAAAGTTGATTCATACTTTTCAATACTCATGATTACCATATCTCCATATCCGATTTTGTGACATAAATCAGATATTTCAGAAATATTTTTTAATTCTTTAATTGGCATTATTTGTGGCATATTATCTCCCTTTTATGCCTATATTGAACTAACAGACTCGTTAGAGTGTGTTAGTTCAATTGGCAAAAAAAGAATTATGGTATCCTCATTGTTGATTTTGCAGATCAAGAATTAGCGCAGAAAATTTATTCGACAAATTAAAAGAGTCAAAGCAATTTAATTCGCTTTGACTTTCTTTTGTCTTAATATCTCAAAACTAAATACAGCAGCAGCACTAGCTGAATCTAAGGCATTTCTAAAATCTCTTCCATATTCTACGACTATATTTTGTTTGGAAGCTGAAGTAATGGTTGAACTAAGTCCTCTTAAGGCTCCGCCTAAGCATAAACAAAAATTGGATTCAAAAGTATAGTCATAGAGTCCTACGGCATCTTTTCTATGGGCACACAAAATAGGAAGTTGATTCTTTTTACAATAGTCAACCAATTCTTCATCTGAATCTACAAAATAAATAGGTAGCTTTTCGTAAGCACCGGCACTTGCCTTTAGAATGGTTTGTTCGGCAAAGTTCCAGTCTCTTTTTGGAAGAATCATCGCATCGCAACCAGAAGCATATAAAGTTCTTGAAATACTTCCCAAATTATATGGATCTTCTACTCCGTCGATGTAACAAAGAAATCCATGGACATGTGCTTCAATAAGTTGAGGAATCTGTTTTTCTTCAGCTAGAAGTAACACTCCTCCATGTGTTTTACCTGTTGCCAATTCATTGATTTCATCACGCGAACAAAAAACAACTTCACACCCAAGACTTTTGGCAATTTTAGCCAAATATCTTGTATCTTTCGTATTCTTTTTCTTATCAATATAGAGTTTTTTACAATCACGAGACCCTGCTTCTAATAGGGCTTTGCAGGAAATGGCCCCTTCAAATATTTTTTCCATAGAACTATTATAATGGCTTTTATAATTTTTTTCTAGATGGTATTATATGAGGTATGGAAGGAGTTTTCTTAATGCATTTTAAATTAACCCAGGAAATGAAACAAAGAATCATCGTTTATTCTGCATCATTGATTATTGCGATCCTTTTCTTCACAATTTTAAATCGATTTAAGGATATAACACGAGCCATTCAGTTCATAATAACAATTCTATTCCCTTTCCTTTTAGGAATTGGTTTAGCGTTTATATTGAATAATCCGCAAAAATGGGTTGAAAACAAATTATTAGCGAATACCCCAATGCAGAACAAACACAAAAGAATCTTATCAACAGGTATTGTGTTTATTTTAGCCGTTGGATTTCTAATCTTGTTTTTCTCCGTTATCATACCAAATACGATTGATTCTGTGCGACAATTCTCTACAAATGTTGCGATCTATTCTGAAACTTTAATTAAATATACAAAAGATTTTGCGTACAAATTAAATATTTCAGAAAAACAAGTCGAACAAATATTGATCAATTTTGACATCACAAAGAAAATCACAAGTATTTTAACGGAATCCATCCCTAAAATTGCTTCTTATTCATATAGCTTTGTGAAAGGATTTATCAATATTATTTTAGCTTTAGTTTCCGCATTCTATATTTTATTGGACCGTGAAACATTAGTGAAAGGAATCAAAAAATTAAATTACTCATTATTTGACAAAAACTTTGCGAACTATTTAACGCTATGGACAAACGATGCAAAGACTGTATTTGAACAATATATCGTTGGAAACATCATTGACTCGTTTATTGTCGGTATCATCTGTTATTTTGGAGCCCTAGTATTAAAGCTTCCATATACAAGTATGATTGCCCTTATTATTGGTGTCACAAATGTAATTCCTGTATTTGGACCATTCTTAGGAGCCATTCCCGTCATCATTATCTTATGTTTGATTGATCCATTCTCAGCCTTGATTTTTACAATTTTTATCTTCATTCTTCAACAATGCGATGGAAACATCATAAAACCCATTGTTCTTGGAGATAAACTTGGAATGTCAGGCTTCTGGATTTTGTTCTCAGTTACAGTTGGTGGAGCATTATTTGGCGTTGTTGGAATGTTTCTAGGTGTTCCAGTCTTTGCACTTATTTATGCAGGCGTACATGATTATATTCAAGTTCGATTAAGAAACAAAAAAATCACAATCAACGATAAAGCAGGAACAATTGATTAGTTTCCTGCTTTTTACGTGCAATTTTAAAAAAAATGTGTATACTTATGTAAGTTAGGAGGAACTACCTTTGAATTTTATAGACATTATTTTAGATACAATACACGATACATGGGCTATGCTTCCACTATTGTATATTACTTATTGTATATTAGAAGTTTTTGAAAGAAAGAATACGCAAGACGACAAACTCTTCTTTGGACTACAAAGACTTGGACCTATTCTAGGTGCAATAGTCGGATTGATTCCACAATGTGGATTTAGTATTCTAGCTGCTATGTTGTTTGTTCAAAATAACATTACCCTAGGAACATTAGTCAGTGTTATGATTGCGACAAGTGATGAAGCCATTCCAATCCTTATTAGTAATCCTAAGATGTATTCATCTCTACTTGGTATTTTAGGATTAAAATTAGTTATCGCCATCATCGTTGGATTATTTACTGATCACGTACTATTTCGCCATCAAAAAATCCTCCGCTTCGAAGATATGGAAGAAGAGGATTATGATGAAGACGAATATGAGGACGAAGAAAGTTCTGGATCAAGCTGTCCATGTTGTTATCCTGAATATCCATTATGGATCAGTGCCCTTTTAAGATCTTTAAAAATCTATGTATTCATCTTTATTACTAGTTTTATATTAACCTTATTAATGGAATGGATTGGAGAAAAAACATTATCCATGATTTTACTTCAAGATAATTTATTCCAACCAATCATTGCTGCACTATTTGGATTTATCCCTAACTGTGCAGCCACAGTCGTTCTAACGCAGCTTTATACAGCTGGTGAACTTTCTTTTGGATCGCTACTTGCAGGTCTTGTCACAAATGCAGGACTCGGTTTAATTGTCATGATTCGTTATGAAGCAAGAAAGAAAGACATTTTAAGAACCATTTCCATCTTATTTATAACAGGTATTATTGTAGGTATTGGATTTATGTTATTGTAGCCACAACTGTGGCTATTTTTTTTATCTTCCAGGGAAGATCCAAATTTCAAAATGTTCTGTGTCATACCAAAACAAAAGAATCAGTATGGCAACAATCAACAAAACTACCGCAAAATATAGAGTACTCATCTTCTCTCCAAATTTGTCTGAGTTCAATTCTGGATGTGCTTCTAGTTCTTCCAATCGTTTCTTTGCTATTTTATCAAGCCAACTCATAGTTACCTCTACTTAGACTAATATTGGAAAATGAAATGGAAATATATCAATTTCTGGATGATTCCATTCATACCAAAGCGCTAAAATTAATGCAGCTAGTAAGATAACAATTACATAGAATTTAATATCTTTCATTAATTTATTTCCCTTTTGTTCAAAATCATTCGAATTCAATTCAGGATGTTGATCTAATTCATCAATTCGTTTTTTCGTTGTTCTTTCAATCCAGCTCATAAAATGTACCTCTCTTTAATTATATTTTAACCATTAAATTTATATATATATATATGGTAAACTTGGTCACTATACTGTCCAAATAAGCACGAAAAAAGCTAGAAACTTTTGTTTCTAGCTATCTTTCCAAAAAATGGTGGGGACGGTGGGACTTGAACCCACACGGGATTTCTCCCAACGGATTTTAAGTCCGTTGCGTCTGCCTATTCCGCCACGACCCCATCATTTATGGAGGTTCCGATCAGATTTGAACTGATGATCACAGAGTTGCAGTCTATTGCCTTACCACTTGGCTACGGAACCGTTTCGTTGACTGCCCATATATAATACCTCAACGAAAAATAAAAAGCAAGAAAAAAATTAATTTTTTTACATTTTTTTAAAAACCATACATTTTTCATTTTTGGTTGAACTTATTTGACAAATGACCTATTATAATGTGGTCAACAAACAAGAGGTATTTTATATTATGCAACACATTATTCACCAGCTTCAAAAAGAAAAGAAGCTAAGACTATTAACGTCGACCATAATGATTGTATTTAGTGCTTTTATGCAATGCTATATCATGAATGTATTTATGGCACCATGCAATTTAATCTCTGGAGGATTTACAGGACTTGCTCTATTAATCAATAAAGTCTGTGCTCTAGTAAACATTAACTTTCCTACTCAAGTTGGAATCATCGCATTAAATGTTCCTGCAGCAATTCTATGCTACAAACACATTTCACCAAGATTTACATTTTTGAGTTGTGTGCAATTCTTTCTAGTATCCTTCTTTATTTCTATCTTCCATTTTGAACCTTTCTTTAAAGATCAAATCTTAAATGTTCTTTTTGGAGGATTCTTATGGGGCTTCTCCATTTCCCTAGCCCTAAGAGCTGGAGGATCTACAGGAGGAACAGATTTCATTGCCCAATACGTTTCTAGTAAGATTCACAGGGGAATCTGGGACTATGTATTCTTCTATAACTGCGCAATGATCATTGTCTTTGGATACTTATGTGGATGGATCTATGCAGGATATTCCATCCTATTCCAATTCTTGTCTACAAAAACAATTTCTTCTTTATATCAACGCTACGCACAAATTACCGTTGAATTTACGACAAACGATCCTGACCCACTAATCGATGCCTTTATGGCCACTTGTCGCCATGGAATGAGCGTATTTGAATGTTACGGAGCATACAGCCATCGTAAGTATTATGTATGTAAAGCCGTTATTTCTACTTATGAATTAAGAGATGTTGTCGATAATGTAAGAAAGGTCGATCCTAAAGTATTGATCAATACATACAATACCGTAAACTTCTACGGAAACTTCTATCAAAAACCTTTGGAGTAGTATTACACTACTCCATTTTTATTTTCATTGAACACATAATAAAAGGAAATGTATCATTAAACACATTTCCTTTTCATTTACTTATTATTACGATTACCCATGCCAATCAATTGTAAGATTCTTAAGAAGATATTCAAGAAATCCAAATACAATTGTAATGCCATGAAGATGGCAATCTTATCTTGTGCTACGACTGAACCATCCGATTGAATCAACAACCGATTCATTCTTTGAACATCCCAAACGGTGATGCCTGTAAAAATCAATAGAGTAAGGATAGAAAGTAAGCGAACATCCATACTGACTCTAAATAGCATCATAAAGCATTGTGTAATAATCAACACAAAGAGTCCAATCATACATAATGAGCCAAAGCTTGTAAAATCCTTTTTAGATGTTGTACCAATAACAGCTAAACTAATAAAGTAAACTGCACTGACTAGAAAAGCAGTACCAATTGTAGCTACATCATATACATAGCCAATAGAAGTAAGTGATACACCCATACAGATGGCATAAAGCACTAACATAACCTTCATACCTGTACTTGATGTAGATCTTGCCATAGATACACCAAAGGCAATAGACAAGATAAATGGTGCAATCACAAATAACATAAATAGAAATGGCATTGTACTCAATAAAATCATTAAAGCATTTGTAGCATATAGACCATAAGATACAACTGCCGTAATCGATAGAGCAACAGCCATCCATGCATAAGACTTCAACAAAGCACTTTTTAAAGTGTTTGTTGAATAATAATTCATAGAATCGTTGTTAAACATATTAATCCTTTTTCTGGATAAATTCTAATAATTGCTGAGCTGCAATATTTAAACCTTTACGGTTTGATTTATCGAATCCTAAGTGAGTGTAGATTTCACCAACAAATACTCCATTGTCTTCTAGAGCCTGGAACATTGTGTCGATGATTGGTTCGCAAAGTTCTTGTTTTTGCATAGGACCAAATGGGTTTGCAAAATATGTAGTTGAAATACCAACTTCTTGAGTTGTACCCAAAGCCATACGCTTACCTAATTTACAAGTATCTTTTACTTCTTGAACAGTTAATTTCTTTAGACCAAATTCATTAGTGTAGTTGTTTGCGTACGCAAATAAATCTATTTTGTGGTTGTGAACAACAACACGATATGGAGCTGCAGGCTGAATCATACGTGCGTTTGGATTTTCTGGAGCCATGAAAATTGAACGGTCCATGTCACGATATGGAGTACCTGGATCCAAGTCATCTAGACGAATGAAGGCACCAATTTCAGTACCCTGACCATATGGAACACCATCTTCTAAGTGAATCGTTCCCATATCATCAAATACAACTTCGACTTCACGAATCATATCGCCAGCAGCAGCCTTTAATGCTTCAATAGACTCAGATTTACCAGCACCACTATCACCCATCAACATGATACCTTTCTTAGTTCCATCTTTTAAATAGATGTTTACGAAAGCACCATGGATTGGTAACCATCCTTTTTTCATCTGAGCTAAGTTGTGTAATGTTAAACACATTTTCTTTAAATATCCAAAGTATTCAATACGAGGATTATCACTAATACAGCCTACCCAAATATCATTTGCTTCATCATAATAGAAGTTTGTAGCATCATTTCCATCGTCGTTACCAAAAATAACAACAAGATCTGGTTTTTGCGCGCTCTCTTCTTTTGTAGCTAATTCAAATAAGTTAGCCATACTCAATGCACTTGACATATATCTTGAGTTGAAGTATACGAAACATAATAAAGCTCCAACTTTGCAAGGATAACAGAACCAGTTTGATTCTCCCTTTTTAAAATATGTCATTGGCTGTGTATCAATTTCAGTAAACATACCTGTACGTTTACTTGATTTTGGATGCAAAATCATTGGAGTTCTTAACATAACTGTATCGATCATTGGAATATCTTGTAAGGCTGCATATTCATCAGCCCATACTTTATCCAAAGTGTGAACAGAGAAACATGCATTTGTTCCAGCTTGAACCTGACGATACACTAAGTTTGGTCTTCCCATTAATTTTTCTTCAAACAAACGATATGTACGAAGGAATAAATCATTTGAAGCTGAGTCAAATGCCACTAATGTATTAATACCAAAATCCGTTGAGTTATCACTCTTCATATATCCAAAACGTTGTAAAGAACGCCAAGTACGATACATCTCTTCAATAACATCTAAAGTTGCATCTTTATCTGAAAGATAATATTCATCTTTTAATTCTTCACAAGTAAAGATTGACAATAAACGTAAGAAATGACAGAAATCATTAGCTGCTTCTTTAGAAGATAATTCACCATTTTTTGTCAAATAAGCATACATATTCGCATTATCTGTTTCCTGATATTCAATGAAATATTGAACAAATTTTGCGAATGTATGAGACTTTAATAAAACCTCACGACTCTTTGGATACGCCAAATTATAGTTGATAATAACCTGATTGTTAAAAATTTCAATTTTATTTTGCATAATTACACTCCTTTAACTATGACTAATATACATGAAAAACCTTTGAAAGTAAATGTGATTCTAATTTTTTTGTTTATATTTTAAACACAAGCGTTTACATGGCGAAAACTTTTTCGATTTCAGAATATACATCCTCAATCGCAATTTCACTCTTTTCACCTGTATAACGATCTGTCCACTCTAATTTTCCTTCTTTGACACCACGACCAACAGTAATACGATAAGGAACACCAATCAATTCCATGTCTTTGAATTTAACACCTGGACGCTCATTACGATCATCTAAAATTACATCGAACTTATGTTCTTTACAATATTCATATAAACCATTGGCAATCTTAACTTGTTCTTCATCTTTCAATGATACTGGAACGATCGCAAGTCTAAATGGTGCAATTTCAATTGGCCATTTAATACCAAAATCATCATGATGCTGATCAGCAACGGCAGCCATACATCTTTCTAGACCAATACCATAGCTTCCCATCCAAACTGGCTGTAATTGGTTATTGGCATCTGTATAGTAAAGATTCATACTCTTAGAATATTTAGTTCCCAATTTAAATAAGTTACCAACTTCAATACCATGTTGGAAAGTTAACTTTTTACCACACTTAGGACAAATATCCCCTTCTTTTACCTGACAAAGATCTGCCACTTCAACAGGCGTAAAATCTTTACAGTTCACATTCTTAATGTGACGATCTGATTGGTTTGCCCCTACAATGAAGTTTTTCATATGTTTGATTTGACGATCCATATAGACTGGACAATCAATACCGACTGGACCTGCAAAACCAACACGAGCATGTGTAACTTGTTCTACTTGTTCAAAGCTAGCAAGCTCCATTTCATTCGCACCCAATAACTTCAATGCCTTTGTTTCATTCAATTCACGATCACCAGGAATACAGAATGCGATGACTTTTCCATCTACGTTATATAGCAATGTTTTAACGAAATCACTTTCCTTCTTTCCAAAGAAAGCAGCTACTTCTTCAATTGTCTTCGCATTAGGTGTATCAACAACTTCCATAGAAAGTTCTTCTTCACTAGAATCTTGCATAGTATCTACAACTTCTGTGATTTCTAAGTTACTAGAATAGTCACAACCAACACAGCCAACAACAACATCTTCACCAATACTTGATAGAGCTTGATATTCTTCCGATAATAAACCACCCATAGCTCCTGTGTCGGCCTTAACAATCTTATATTCCAATCCTAAACGATCCATAATACGGCAATATGCATCATACATTTTATTGTATGCCACATCCAATCCAGCTTCATCCACATCAAATGTATACGCATCCTTCATGATAAATTCACGAACACGAATCAACCCATAACGAGGACGAGTTTCATCACGATATTTTGTTTGAATCTGATATAAGTTATATGGGAAATCCTTATAAGATTTTCCATCCATACTACTCGCTACCGCAAACAATTCTTCATGAGTAGGACCTAACACATAACGCTTATTATAACGATCACTCAATGAAAACATATTTGAGCCAAATGCTTCACGACGACCCGATTGTACATATACATCTTCCGGAATCAATGCAGGCATCAATAACTCTTGCGCATCTTTCGCATCCATTTCTTCACGAATAATATTTTCGACTTTAGAAAGAACCTTCTTTCCCATAGGCATAATCATATAAATTCCATTTGAACATTTCTTGATCATTCCAGCACGCACCAATAAATTACTTGATACGCTATCTTCATCTTTCGCATTTTCTCTTAATGTATAAAAGAAACTCTGACTTAATTTCATCTTTTCTTACCTCTTCCACTATCTAATCTTACGAATCATTGCATCGACTTCAATAGGCCCAGACCACTTCGTATATACGATCTGCATCGGCTTATTACAAGCCTCTAATACATTCTTGTCACTATCATATACATCTGAAACATGTATAATCGTACTTTGAATGTGAGGACCAAATATTTCTAAATCTTGATTTGGCATAAAATGATTCTTCACCTGTAAAGTTGCCATCTGACTTTCCTTGTCATAATCTAGTACAATGGCTACATATTCCTGTGTTACCGTTTCATCATGATCTTGATACAACTGCACCTTATATCCAGGAAGCCCATTATAGAAGCCCGGCCCAGTCGGTCGATTTTCTGCCTTTGCAATTTCCTTTTTTACACGCTCAATGATTTTTTCATCTGCATGCCCATGCTCATAAATATAATCTATCAACATACGATAGCTAGAAACAACCGTAGCTAAATAATAAGCACTTTTCATACGCCCTTCAATTTTCAAAGACGCTACACCCATATGGATGAAATCCTCAATATAATCCACTGCCTGCAAATCCTTTGAAGACATAGAAAATAAATTTGTAGGATCACTAAGTTCCGTATCACCATCCATTAAATGATATTTCCAACGACAACTTTGTGCACATCCACCACGGTTTGCATCACGAAGCGTCATATGATTACTCAATACACATCGTCCTGAAAAAGAAATACACATACCTCCATGAATAAAGACTTCAATAGGAAGAATATTCTCTTTGCAAATCGAACGAATATCCTCCATTTGACATTCTCTAGCAAGAACAACACGGTCCATGCCCTTTTCTTTCCAGAATCTTACAGCACTTGAATTTGTAGAAGAATGCTGCGTAGATACATGCACTTCAAACGTACATCCAAGCTTTTTAGCCAACATCATAATGGATGGACTTGCCACAATAATCGCATGCACGCCAATCGAATCCAACGTTTTTAAATAATCTTCAATACCATCAAGATCCGACTCATGCGGAAGCATATTTACAGTTACATGCACATGACTATTATGTGCATTCGCAAATTTGACTAATTCTGCGATCTCATCAATGGAAAAATTACTAGCACGAGAACGCAAACTAAATTGTTTTCCACCAATATATACGGCATCCGCTCCATATAAAATCGCAATCTTTGCTTTTTCTAAATTTCCAGCAGGAGCTAATAATTCAATTTTATTCATTTACTTGCTCCTCCTTTTTCTTAATTGTCTCTTCCAAATACCAACGATTACTTGATTCATCATCCGTAATTTTGATACCTTGTAAAGCCAAATCATATAAATCCAAGATTTCAACCGTCCAATCATCATCAAAGAACAAAGAATCAATGCGGAATCGATGCATTCCTACATCGGTAAAATCCCACATTTCCTGTAATGAATTGATTGGCATTTCACTAAAGATATGCGTACCCGTTTCATCTTGTACAATTGGCATACGCTTGTCACGCGTTTGTTCAATCAAATCATAATGACATGGTAATGAACATACCGGTTTATTCACTGCTTCTAAATAGTTAGTGACCAAAGGTCTTCTTGAGTAAAGAATTGAGAAATAGCCATGCACTAAAATTTCTATATCCGGATTATGAGTACCAATACTTACTACTTCTTCAAGACTTAACTCATGTGCTAAAGATACAGATTGAATCCCCAAAGACATATAGAAATCAACATCTGCACTTGAAGCTACCAATGTTTCAGGTTGATAAATCAATTTCGATTCAATCCCCAATTGTTTCGCCTCAAAATATAGTCCTTCATCCGCATAATAAATACCATCTACATCTAGTTCTTTAAAAATCGAAAAGTATTCACGAACACCATAAAGATCACTATCCATACATAATCTTAAAAAATTGATATATAATTTTAGGCCAAGCTTTTTACACTTCTTCTTCCAAAGCTGTAAATCCTCTTTTTTTACCGTAATACTTGAACGAATTGAATAATGTTCAACACCAATGATTACGGCATCTGCCTTAGCCCTTTTTAATTTTTCTAATGAATCAATAGAATGAATTGTTGTTATAAACATAATTACTCCTTATTAAAACATACAGAATTATTTTACCACAAATGTGATTTTATGCCTAACCCTAAAATCATCACTATATTTATATTTTAGACATAGCCTTATTGTTTATACATTGTATATACTTATTATAGAGACAAACATCATGACTCAAAACAGTTTAAAAATTGCAAAATGGGGAAACGGACAAGGGATTCGATTACCTATGGCAGTGATGAAACTTCTATCTTTAAAAGCTGGAGATGAACTTCAAATGACAGTCCAAAATGAAACAATTGTTCTTGTACCCAAAAAAAAGATTAACATTAGCTGAAAGATTCGCAAATTATGACGGACCGACTGAACAAAAAGAAATTTGGTCTGATGAAATTGTCGGTAAGGAGGAAATTTAATGTCTTTTAAATAAGGCGATAGCGTATATATAAACCTTGATTCTACTAAGGGGCACGAACAAGCAGGAAAGAGTCCATGCTTAGTTATTTCCAATAATGATTACAACAAAATCATGGGCCTTTTCATCGTTTGCCCAATAACAAATAACACAAAAAATTTTCCAACACATGTAAAACTTGATTCTAATACAATGACAACTGGATGTGTTTTATGTGAACATGTAAAAATATTAGATTTAAAAACAAGAAAAGCCACAAAAAAAGAAGAATGTCCACAAAACATCCTCCAAGAAGTACTCGATATAGTTCATTCGTGTATTTAATTATTAGGTTAGATGATTTGTCTAACCTTTTTTAATGAATTCAACCAACTCTTTAGCCGAATATACTACATAATCTGCCAAAGGACCACTTACTTGATGATGACGATTAAAATGAATCGTCTTCATGCCTGCGTTTTTTGCTCCTTGCATATCATTGATATAGTTATCCCCTACATAATACCATTCTGTAATATCTTCATGCATCGTTTCCATACATTTTTTAAATGCATTTACATCCGGTTTTGCGACGCCAAGTTGTCCACTTGTAAATACATTTTCTGGTTTAAAATAATCAAAGACATGAAGCACTTCTAATTTCATTCTTTGGTGAGCATCTTCCCCATTTGTAAGGATTGCAAGTTCATCTTCACAATTCGAGAAATAATCAATCAATGGTGCATCCATTTCAATATGATGCTGATAATATTTATAGCGAGACTGAAACTCTATAGCTTTAGAATGCGAAAATTCAATTCCATACTTTTCACAAGCTTTTTCAATACGATAAACACCAGATTCATCAATCGTTATCTTTCCTTGTTGAAGATCATCAAAAATCATATCTCCAAACTTACGATAATCTGCATAAAATAAACCCATGTCCACATCCACATTCGGAAGAAATTCTTCCATACACTTGCGAAATGGCCAAGATAAATCATAAAGTGTATCATCACAATCAAACATTAATTTTTTCATATAATCACCGAAAGAAATATAACATAAAAGTGAAGATTCGACTACTGAATCTTCACTTGATTTAAACACTTACGAACATGTCCAGACTGTCCACTCACCTCTTCATTTTCAATTAAAGATAAATGCACAGCTTCTTTACAAGATTCAATGGCTGCATCAAATACAACATTGATCTTATTATCATTGATTTGTGTTAAAGAATGAATTTCTTCAGATCCAAAACGATTTGCGGTACTAAACGCAATCGCAATATCTCCTGAACCATTACCCATATGTGATCCTGTTAAGGCTAAACCTACTGGCATACGATTGCATACTCTATGTAGTTGACGATCACTTAATGGAGCATCGGTCGCAATTATCATCATAATCGAACCTTTTTCTAGTTCTAAAGGCAATTGATTCCCCTCTACTTTATCTAATAGATATTGTTCTCTTAAACCAAAATTAGAGAGTACAAGTACACCTAGAGTATATGTATTTCCATCAATCTCAAAGACTCTTGAGCTTGATCCAATACCACCTGACATTTCAAAACAAGACATGCCTCGTCCTGCTCCAATGCTACCAAGTTCAAACTCTTTTTTACAATCAGCATACGCATCTAAGACATCTTCTTTAGTAACAACACAATCACGAATCGCATTTAAATAACCATCGTTACATTCTCCAACGACAACATTAACACTGGTTAAGTCCTCATTTTCTTTGACCATGATATCCACTAAGGCTTGTTGAACAACACCCACATTTAAAGTGTTTGTCAAACAAATATAGCTTTCTAAAGTTCCCAACTCCATAATTTGTGGAAGTCCAGTTGTTTTCCCAAAACCATTTAGGATACTACAACCACAAGCTAGCTTTTGATGAAACACATCTTCAGCTGTACGAATAAATGTCACTCCTGTTTGATGAGAACCAGAAGAAATTGTTTTATGTCCTACAAGTACACCTTCTACATCTGTAATTCGATTTAATTTTCCTTTTTCCATAATTAAACACCTCTTAGAACTATTATAGTAAAATTTAAAAAATTTTCACAAAAAAAAGAAGCCGAAATCAATCAGCTTCTTTATTCATTTCTTACTTATAAAGTTCTACTAAACGTTGTAAGTGTTCGTAACGTTCTTTAGCAACTTCTTCTGACTTAGCAAATAATTTTTCTGCTCTTTCAGGGAATGGTTTAACTAATCGAGTGTAACGAGATTCGTTGTGTAAGAAGTCTTGGTAAGTTCCATCTCCTTCTTTAGAAGTTAATGTGAATGGGTTCTTTCCTGCTTCTTTCTTAGCTGGATCAAATGAGAATAAGTTCCAGTATCCAGATTTAACAGCTTTCTTCATTTCATCTTGACAGTGGTTCATTCCACCCTTAGCAATACCGTGTAATTCACATGGTGCATAACCGATGATTAAAGATGGTCCTGGATAAGCTTCTGCTTCAGCAATACATTTAACTGCTTGTGCAGGGTTAGCTCCAAGAGCGATTTGTGCTACATAAACGTATCCGTAGCTCATTGCGATTTCTGCTAAAGATTTTTTCTTCATTTCTTTACCAGCAGCAGCGAACTGACAAACTTCACCGATGTTAGATGCTTTAGAAGCCTGTCCACCAGTGTTTGAATACATTTCTGTATCGAATACCATAACGTTTACATTTTCACCTGATGCAAGAACGTGGTCTAATCCACCGAATCCGATATCATAAGCCCATCCGTCTCCACCGAAGATCCAAACAGATTTCTTAGCTAAGTATTCTTTCTTGTCTAATACAGCTTTAGCATCTGGACATCCAGCTTCAGCAGCTTTTTCTACTTCTACCAATAATGCCTTAGTTGCTTCTGTGTTAGTACGAGTATTTTCTTTAGTTTCCATGAATTTTTCGAATGCAGCCTTGAATTCAGGAGTTGCTTTTTCGCTTTCGTTCATAGCACCTAATTTCTCGATAGCTTGTTCACGTAATACTTTTTGTCCTAATTGCATACCGAATCCGTGTTCAGCATTGTCTTCGAACAATGAGTTAGCCCATGCTGGTCCTTGTAAGCTGTCTTTGTTTACTGTATATGGAGATACAGATGCTGGACCACCCCAGATAGAAGAACATCCAGTCGCATTTGATACATACATGTGTTCACCGAATAATTGAGTAATTAAACGAGCATAAGATGTTTCAGCACATCCAGCACATGAACCTGAGAACTCTAACAATGGTTGGTTGTATTGAGAACCCTTAACAGTATCATCAGCGAATCCAGAATCTTTCTTAGAAACATTAGCTACTAAGTAATCGAATACTGGTTGTTGTTCAGCTTGAGATTCTTGAGGTACCATCTTAATAGCTTGAGTTGGACATACAGTGATACATTCACCACATCCCATACAATCTAATGGAGATACACTCATTGTATATTTAAATTCTGTAGCTTTTGGTTTAACATCAGCTAATTTGATTTGTGCAGGAGCAGCCTTAACTTCTTCTTCGCTCAATAAGAATGGACGAATAGTAGCGTGAGAACATACGAATGCACATTGGTTACATTGAATACATTTTTCAGCATCCCATTCAGGAACTGTAACAGCTGTACCACGTTTTTCGTAAGCACTAGCACCAGTTTCCCATTGACCATCGATGTTTCCAGTAAATGCAGATACAGGTAATGAATCTCCATCCATTTTGTTAACTGGTTCCATGATGTCTTTAACCATCTTAACTGTTGCAGGACGTCCTGATAATTCAGGTCTTGGTGCATCAGCTTCTGGGTTAGCCCAAGATGCAGGGATTTCAACTTTGTGAGTTGCACCTACACCAGCATCGATAGCTTTGTAGTTCATTTCTACAACTGCATCACCCTTCTTAGAGTAAGATTTCTTAGCAGCTGCTTTCATGTAATCTACGGCTTCATCAATTGGCATAATGTTAGCTAATTTGAAGAATGCTGATTGTAAGATTGTGTTTGTACGTTTACCCATACCGATTTCGATAGCTTTATCGATGGCATTGATTGTGTACAATTGAATATTGTTGTCTGCGATATATTTTTTAGATTCAGCAGGCATGTGTTTGTCTAATTCTTCGTCTGACCATTGGCAGTTGATCATGAATACACCACCAGGTTTAACGTCTTGAACCATCTTATATCCATTTACTACATATGAAGGGTTGTGACATGCTACAAAGTCAGCCTGATTAATATAGTATGGGCTACGGATTGGCTTGTCTCCAAAACGCAAGTGAGAAATTGTGATACCACCTGTTTTCTTAGAGTCATATTGGAAGTAAGCCTGAATGTATTTGTCAGTGTGGTCACCGATGATCTTAGTAGAGTTCTTGTTAGCACCTACAGTACCGTCTCCACCAAGACCCCAGAATTTACATTCAACAGTTCCTGGAGTTGAAGTGTTAGGAGCTGGTTTAACTTCTGGTAATGATAAGTTTGTAACGTCATCCACGATACCAATTGTAAAACGAGGTTTTGGTTCGTCTTTTAACAATTCTGTGTAAACAGCGAATACACTTGAAGGTGGAGTATCCTTAGATCCTAAACCATAACGTCCACCGCAAAGAGTGATGTCATTTAATCCTGCTTCACGAAGTGTTGTAGCTACGTCTAAGTATAATGGGTCTGCTAGAGCACCTGGTTCTTTAGTACGGTCAAGTACCGCAACTTTCTTAGCTGTCTTAGGAAGAACTTTTAATAAGTGTTTGCTTGACCAAGGACGATATAAACGAACCTTAACTAAACCAACTTTTTCTCCTTTTGCAGTTAAGTAATCGATAACTTCTTCAGCAACATCATTGATAGAACCCATAGCGATGATTACACGATCAGCTTCAGGATCTCCATAGTAGTTGAACAAGTCATAGTTTGTTCCTAATTTTTCGTTGATTTTACCCATGTATTTTTCAACTACAGCAGGTAATTCATCATATGCAGTGTTACATGCTTCACGGTGTTGGAAGAAAATATCTCCATTTTCGTGAGAACCACGCATAGTTGGACGTTCTGGATTTAAAGCGTGTTTACGGAATTCCTCAACTGCTTCCATTGGACACATTTCTTTTAAATCTTCGTAGTCCCATTTTTCGATTTTTTGAATTTCGTGAGAAGTACGGAATCCATCAAAGAAGTTAATGAATGGTACTTTACCTTCTAAAGCAGCTAAGTGAGCTACTGGAGATAAGTCCATAACTTCTTGTGGGTTAGTTTCACATAACATAGCGAAACCAGTTTGACGACAAGCATAAACGTCTGAGTGATCGCCAAAGATATTCAATGCATGAGTTGCAACTGTACGTGCAGAAACATCGAATACACAAGGCAATTGTTCAGCAGCAATCTTGTACATGTTTGGAATCATCAATAATAAACCTTGAGATGCAGTGAAAGTATTAGTCAATGCACCAGCAGCTAATGATCCATGAACTGCACCAGCAGCACCTGCTTCTGATTGTAATTCACTTACAACTACTTGATTTCCAAAAATATTTTTTTGTCCAGCTGCAGACCATTGGTCAATAGAGTCTGCCATTGGACTAGATGGTGTAATAGGGTAAATTGCAGCAACGTCTGTAAAAGCATACGCAACGTGAGCCGCAGCCGTATTTCCATCCATAGACTGTTTTGCTCTAGGCATTTAAAATTTCCTCCTTTATAGATATTCAATACCATAGTTTATTATACGAGCTTCATGTCAAATTTTAAAGATTAAATTCACTATAGAGGTTAGTCACATCTAATTTGTAAGCGTATAAAAAAGAGACGTAAACACTTGCTTACATCTCTATTTTCATCATTATTCTTTACCTAATAATTTGAACATGTTCTTTTTATAAACTTCAACACCAGGCTGGTTGAATGGATTTGAATCATTCATCAATGTAGTCATTGCGACAGCCTTGAAGAAGAACATACACATATTACCAAAGTCATAAGAAGTCATGCCTGGCATAGTTAATAAGATATTTGGTACTCCACCAGTTTCTTCATGAGCCTGTAAAGTTCCTTTGGCAGCCATTTTATTAGCCCAGTCAACACTCTTACCAGCTAAATAGTTCATTCCATCTTCGTTTGCTTCATCATTAGGGAATGTTAAATCAATCATTGGTGTTTCAACATATAAGTTTGTTTCAAACAATACTTTCTTACCTTCCTGAACAAATTGTCCTAAAGAGTGTAAATCTGTTGAGAAGCATACTGAATCCGGTAAAATACCCTTTCCATCTTTTCCTTCACTTTCACCAAACAATTGTTTCCACCATTCTGCAACCATCTGCATTTGAGGTTCATAGTTTACTAACAATTCAACATCATATCCTTGGTTTTGAAGAATACGACGAGCTACTGCATATTGGTAAGCAGGGTTCTTTTCAAGATCTGCATCTCCATATTCACCCATACCATCATGTAAACCTTTCATCAAAGCATCGATATCGATTCCGGCTACTGCAATTGGTAATAATCCAACTGGAGTAATAACTGAGAAACGACCACCAATATCATCAGGAATTACGAATGTTTCATATCCTTCTTTATCAGCTAAAGCTTTCAATGTTCCTCTAGCCTTGTCTGTAGTGGCAATAATACGATTTTTCGCATCTTCACCATATTTTTCTTCCATAAATTGCTTCAAGATACGGAAAGCCAATGCTGTTTCAGTTGTAGTTCCAGATTTAGAAATAACATTTACAGTAACTTCCTTATCTTTGATATAGTTCATAACCTGCGAAATATAAGTAGATGAGAAAGTGTTTCCCATATAGATGATTTCAGGTTTGTTGTCACCAAATAAACCATTCATCATTTCAATGGCAGCACGAGCACCTAAATAAGATCCTCCAATACCACATACAACGAATACTTCTGTGTTTTCACGTACTTTAGCTGCGACTTCTTTAATACGTTTGAATTCTTCTTTATCGTAGTTATTAGCCCAGTTAAGCCAACCAATAAAGTCATTTCCTTTGCATGTGCCATTTTGTAAAGCTTCATCAATTGCGCGAACTTGATCTTGATAAGCCTTTACATCTTCTTTTAAGAAAGCATGATTTAAATCTAACGTAATCATATTTATTTTCCCTCCATAGCTATCCTAAGGATGATTATACCACGAATTAACAATGTGTGATATAATGTTTTTTGTTAGGAGTGAGAGTTTATGATACCATCGTCCTTATATCCACTTGTTACTGCACTTTTAAGCAATGTGCTTGCACAAGTAGGAAAAACGGTCGTATATTATTATAGAACTGGCAAATGGGACTTACACTGGGTCATCGCAAGTGGCGGCTTTCCAAGCAGTCACTCATCAACCGTAACGGCCCTTTCCCTTTCCATAGGAATTCAGGAAGGCTTTGATTCAGCCATATTTGCCGTAACCACAATTTTTTCCTTTATTGTCATGTATGATGCATGTCACGTTCGTTATTATTCTGGTAAAAATATTGAATTAACGCAACAGTTAGTCAAAGATTTACGTGAAATGACTGGACTTCGTTTTGATGATCCAATCTATCAAGAAAAATTAAAAAACGTTCTTGGTCATAAATTTGTCGAAGTCATTGGAGGATTTGTGGTAGGAATTATTGTCCCATTGATTTTATGTCCACTATTTTTATAAGTTAGGAGTGTTATTTTATGGATACTGTAGTAGATAGTAAAGCCGTTAATGATTGTTTAGATAAGATTCGTCCATATATCCAACATGACGGAGGCGACATTGAACTATTAGGAGTTGATGAATTCAATGTTGTCTATGTTTCTTTCAAAGGTGCGTGCCAAGGATGCATGATGGCCTCTGAAGATTTCTCAGGTGGAATCAAAGAATTATTACTTGAAGAAGTGCCAAACATCCGTGATGTAGTACTTGTAGGTTAAGATATCGAAAGATATCTTTTTATTTTTTAGGAGTTTTGATTATGTACACCAAAGAACAATTAAAAAGATTATTAATTCCATTGATGTTCGAACAAGTTTTAACCGCATTAATGGGATCTGTCGACACCATTATGGTCACCAACATAGGTTCTGCCGCCATTTCCGCTGTTTCCCTTGTCGATTCATTAAACATTTTGATCATCAATATATTTGCCGCCATGGCCACTGGAGGCGCCATCATCTGCGCCCAATACTTAGGATCCAACCAAAAAGAAAAGGCCAACCAAGCCTTGAAACAATTGATTTTTTCCGTGACTCTTATTTCTATATTAATTACAATTCCCTGCATTCTTTTCAGAAAACCATTACTTACGTTAATTTTTGGATCCGTAGAAAAAAGTGTAATGGACAATTCATTGAGCTACCTATATATCACAGCTTTATCCTATCCCTTCATTGCTCTATATAATGCGGGTGCTGCAAGCTTTCGAACTAGCCAAAATTCAAGACTTCCCATGGCCATTGCGTTTGGCTCTAACATTCTAAATATACTCGGAAATATCTTTTTCATCTTTACTCTAAGTTTAGGTGTTTCAGGAGCTGCCTTGTCTACACTTCTTTCTAGAATCATCAGTGCACTTATTATCCTGCTCCTTTTAAAACAACCCAAACAAGATTTATACGTGGATTCCTACCTCAGTATTCGCCCTGAATTTCAAGGCATTCAGCAAATCCTAAAAATTGGAATTCCAACCGGCATTGAAAATGGTATGTTTCAATTTGGAAAACTCGTCATTCAATCCACTGTATCTACAATGGGAACAACGGCTATTGCCGCACAAGCTATGGTTGCCATGCTTGAAAGTTTTGCCTGTCAAGCAAGCATTGGTATAGGCCTTGGTATGATGACAGTTGTTGGAAAATGTGTAGGTGCAAAAGAATACGAACAAGCTAGACACTATACAATTTTACTCACAAAATATGCATGGATAGCCTGCTTTATATGTTGTGCAATGATTCTCTTTCCAATCAAACAAATCACAAGTCTTGCTGGAATGGAAGCAGAAAGCGCGAAACTAGCGATTTGGCTAACACGCATTGTATTCACCTATAAAATGATATTCTGGACACCCTCATTCTTACCAGGCTATGGTCTAAGAGCCGCTGGCGATGTAAAATTTAGTATGATCACATCCACTTTATCAATGTGGATATGTCGAGTTGTAGTTACCATCTTTTTAGTTCATACATTCCACATGGGACCAATAGCTGTATGGATTGGTATGGGTGCCGATTGGACAATTCGCTCCTTTATATTCTTAGCTCGTTTTAAATCGAATAAGTGGCTTGAACATAAAGTCATCTAACACAAAAGGAGTAGTTCACGCTTAATATCTATGAGATGCATATATTGTGCATCTCTCAGATTGTTGACAAAAGCCTATACCTTTTCGTAAGGACATAGGCTTTTTATTGTA
>ERZ773227.608-NODE-608-length-32328-cov-32.692560_pt1 | contig 32328 bp, 23 predicted proteins | sample MGYA00580525_ERZ773227 | MGnify/ENA primary metagenome ERZ773227 (study PRJEB29015, sample SAMEA2737782) | human gut metagenome | biome: human gut; feature: human-associated habitat; material: faeces | place: China | collected 2012 ... | reverse complement strand
GGTGGCGCAATTTTCAACTGGAATATTGGCGCACTTTTCAATTAGTATCTACATTCAAAGGTATACATGGAGCGGATGGGAATAAAATATCGTATGGAAATTCAGCGTTCGAGATGGAGGCAAAATCCAATGAAGAGATAGACCGTTATCTGGATGTTAGGAGACCTTTTGAATTCGCGAGATACTACGGAAAAATATGATTTTTAATTTACAAAAACGAGATAATAGTTAATTGTTAAATTGGGCTGATTTTTGTAGTAGAAATGACGCCCCTAAAATATATTAGGTATGGGTGAAGATATAAAAATTAATGAAGTTCAACAAGCAAATGATGCTGCATATATAACAGTGATATTGGAAGATGGAACTCTTGGAAAAATAGCCAAAGCAGACTTGGTGGACCTAATAAGAATAAATATGCCCACGGCTACTCATGAGTATAAAGGCCTTATGGACACCTCTGATTTAAAAAACCTTTCCGGACTTATATCTGACAACGATAATGTAAATGCTGATAATCTGCCTAATGGTTTTTGCCGTTATCATCAGGAAAATTACAAAGAATACAATTATCCAGCTGCATATGGCTGTATTCTTACAATAATCACCGATTCTGTGGGATTTCAAATGTGCGCTGAAGCATGGCCACAAAATTTGTATATCAGACAACTTTGGGACTTTTGGAGTGATTGGAAGAAAATATCTTTTACATCTTAATGGAAATACTGGCATACAATGAGGATTTTGCAGTTTCCTCATTGTATGTTCATCTTATTGAAGTTCTGTAAAATCTCCGGTAACATCCATTATCTGTGATGTATCTTCATGATAACCGGTCAGAGCAATATACGCAGAACCATACTGATTCACCAGTATATCAATAGCCAAATAAACGTTCCCTTTATAGCTTATCTGCCTTAAATTAGAGAAACATCCGCATTCAGAATGAGCGACATCACTTTGGAGTGTACCAGCGGGCGCATAATGAACCTTGCACCAGCCGGGTAAGCAATGGTTATTCGAATAAAATGGAATAGTAAAAATCTCAAAGAAATTAAAATGGGACGTGTTATAGTCTCCTATTTTTAATAACGTTATGGTCTTAATTTCATTGCCTCCAGTTGGTTTATGGACAGATACAATGGACTTAGGCAGTGAGTAATACACTCCTCTGTCGTACTTTTGTTCTCCCGGTAGTGCATCGGTCACTTCTTCCATTGTTGGTGTTATGCTGTTCCCATCTGCATCTATGCCTCTCAATCTGGCTGGTTTTCCATTCTGCATTTCATTTTCCTTAATATCCTCTGCCATATCTTGTACATTTTAGGGGCGTCTGATATAAGTTTTGTAGCACAAAATTCAATTCTTACCTTCACACCAAAAATGATTTACGCTTACATCAGAGTATCAACAGACAAACAAACTGTCGAAAATCAACGATTCGAGATTGAGAAATTTGCTCGTATCAGAGAGCTAAATATTGATAAGTGGATATCCGAAACGGTATCAGGAACAAAATCTGCCAAAAAGCGAAAACTCGGTTCCCTTATTAAAAAGTTAAAGAAGGGAGATACATTAATAGCTTCGGAAATCAGCCGTCTGGGTCGTCGATTAATGGAAGTTATGAGCATCCTGAATACTCTTATGCAAAAAAATATAACAGTGTTTACGGTGAAGGAAAAATATGAATTGGGCAATAATATTCAATCACAAATTCTTGCGTTCGCCTTTGGATTATCTGCACAAATTGAACGTGATTTGATAAGCCAGCGTACAAAAGAAGGACTTGCTCGACGTGTAGCTGAAGGGCAGAAATTGGGACGTTGTAAAGGGGGACATAATTCACATTACAAGCTCACCGGAAAAGAATCTCTTATAAAAACAATGCTTGAGTATGGATATAGCAAAGCAGCTATCTGTAGGAAACTGAAATGCAATCCCAAGACATTGGATGACCATTTAAATAGAATGGAAAAATGTGAATAATAGAGTACATATCCCCTAAGATTCATACAAAGATAAAAATTCTGAATGATTGGAGGAACTTTTAAGTTCCTTTTGAGAGCCGTTTAAATAGAGTTGGAAAATGAATAAAAAATCACAATTTGTTTTATGTTAATTGGTGTAAAAGACTCACAAAGTGATTTGGAAAAGCATTACAAGACGTTTTGCGGTTTATAATATAGACTTGCTAAATTATATGCTTAAATATAAAATCCCTCAGATTGTTACGTTGACCCCTTGAAACGGCTATTTTCTGCCACCTGCTAGAAAAAAAGAAATCCCCGATAATGCTTGATTATCAGGGATTTGCTTGATTTTTCTTTTGTTTTCAGTGATCCGCTTGGGACTTTCACCGTAACGGTCTATATCTTTGATTTATAAGCTCTTGTAAACCTTGAAAAATTGTACCGTAACGAATTAGTAACGATTTATAGGAACGCTTGTTGTCAGTGAGAGGCATTCGTTTGTCAGCCGTTCTCTGATGCCGCAAAGATAGAGCATTACTTTTTATTTTCCAAACATTTGATTATTAAATCTTTAAAAAAGATCCCCAGTGCAAGGGGCGAACCTATATATATGGATAGGTTTGCCCCTTGCACCGGGCGGATGTTACATCAGTCCTACAGCCTTGCCGTCCGCCTCGATACCGCCGTTTATGTGAAGCGGTTCCCCCTCCTTTTTCGCTGAACCGAAAAAATCATGGTGTAGTACACGTATAGTATCCCATGCGCTGCCTTTTATTGTTATTCTTTTGCAGCAAACATTAAAAATTAAGTTTGTTATGGAAGTTATTACATTTGAAAGTGAAGCGTATAAAGCGCTTGTAGGGAAGATTGAAAAAATCGCCGGGTATGTAGCCGAAGCGCAGCTGCCTTCGGAAGAAAAAAAGGAGGCTTGGCTGGACAGCAACCAACTGGCGGAAGCGTTGGGAATCAGTACACGTACATTGCAACGCCTGAGGGATGAAAACCTGATCAGCTACTCCATGCTGCGTGGACGGTGTATGTACAAGCTGTCGGAGGTCGAACGCTGTCTGGAAGAGCGTACCATTCGGTGCAAGCCTCAAACATTGGAGGATTTTCGCAAGAACTACCTAACGAGAACCGGCAATGATAAGAAAGGATGATATACTGAAAATGACGGAAAAGGGCATTTCCGTATTCCGCTATTACCTGCCGGTGGACTTCAAGGTGGGAAAGAACTTCCTGAACCCTTTTTATAAGGATACAAAGGCTTCGTGCAATATTTATTACGAACGCAAGGCCGGTGTATTTAAAATGAAGGATTTCGGGAACGAGGATTATTCGGGGGACTGCTTTGAACTGGTGGGCAGGCTGAACGGCCTTAGCTGCAAGGAGCCTAAAGAGTTTGTCGAGATCATGGAAATGATAAACCGCGATCTGCATTTGGGGCTGTCCGCACATGAGGAATATCATGTGAGCCATAGCAAAGTCCCCCAAAAGAGTGAAGTGGTATCGGAAGAACCGAAAGCGAAAAGCGTCCGGCCTTATACTGTCGTGCAAAAGCCCTTTACGGCTGCGGAACTTGCCTTTTGGAGCAAATCGGGAATCGGGGAAAATGTTCTGAAAGCGTACCGGACGGTATCGCTGAAGAAGTTCAGCAGCGAGAACCAGGAAAGGAAGCCTTTTTCCTGCATGACAAGCGTCGATGAACCGATGTTCGGATATATGGGGAAACAGCATATCAAGGTTTACCGTCCGTGTTCACAAATGCGGTTCCTGTATGCCGGTGATTTTGGCGACAACTACTGTTTCGGGCTGGAGCAGCTGCCGGCAAAGGGTGATCTGCTCTTTATCACAGGTGGGGAAAAGGACGTAATGAGTCTGGCGGCACACGGCTTCCATGCGATCTGTTTCAATTCGGAAACGGCTTTTATCCCTGCGGCTGTCATACACCGGCTTTCATTCCGGTTCAAACATATCATCCTCCTCTATGATGTGGACAGTACCGGGCTGAAAAGCTCGGCGAAGCGTGAAGAGGAGCTGAAGGAATACGGGGTTAAACGATTGTTGCTCCCGCTTGCCGGTACAAAGACGGAAAAGGATGTATCGGACTACTTCATGCTGGGGAACAGCCGTGAGGATTTGATAAAGCTCTTTCTGGACTATCTGGAAACCTTATACAGCGAAACCATGTCGGCTTTGAAATCCTGCGAGGTGGATTTTAACAACCCGCCTCCCATTGCACAGATGATCGTATCGGTAAATGACGTGCCTCTCGGAACTCAAGGCAACCTGCTTTGTATCACCGGCGGAGAAGGCACGGGAAAAAGTAACTATGTGGCGGCACTGATTGCCGGTGCTATCCGTCCCACCGGAACGGATGTGGATGCGCTGGGCGTTACGCTCCACGAAAACGGCAGGAACAAGGCGGTACTGTTCTATGACACGGAACAGAGCGAAGTACAGCTGTATAAGAATATCAGCAACCTGCTGCGGCGATGCGGACGTGAGGCGATGCCGGAATGGTTCAAGGCGTATTGTCTTACGGGAATGAGCCGGAAAGAACGCCTGCTTTCCATTATCCAGAGCTTGGACAAGTACCATTATCAATACGGCGGTGTTCATCTGGTGGTGATAGACGGGATTGCGGATTTGATAAAATGCGCCAACGATGAAGCGGAGAGCATAGCCGTCGTGGAAGAACTGTACCGGCTGGCCGGTATCTACAAGACATGTATCGTAACGGTACTGCATTTTATCCCCAACGGGCTGAAGCTGAGGGGACACTTGGGAAGCGAGTTGCAGCGGAAGGCTGCGGCAATCCTTTCCATAGAGAAGGACAGCGATCCGGCCATATCGGTGGTGAAGGCTCTGAAAGTAAGGGATGGAAGTCCGCTGGATGTGCCTATCATGCAGTTTTCGTGGGATAAGGAAAAGGCCATGCATGTCTATCTGGGCGAAAAGCCGAAAGAGGAAAAGGACAAGCGCAAAGAGGACGAGCTTGTAGCGGTGGCCAAAGAGGTATTCAGCCGGAGGCGCTTTGTTACTTATGTGGAGCTTGCGGAAGAAATCCAGTCGATACTGGAAGTGAAGGAGCGCACGGCGAAAAGCTACATCAGATTCATGCGTGAGAAAGAAATCATTCTGAAATCATCCGATAACCAGAGCCATTATGTTATCGGGAACTTTTAAGGAGGAAAGCGTATGTTAGTAGATAAAACGGAATTTGAAGCATGGATGGAACGTATCATGGGTGAGCTGTACCGCATCTCACGGAAGCTGGACAAGGCGGAAACGAGGGAAAAGCACCTGAACTACCTGAACGGAGAGCGTCTGTACGACAATCAGGAAGTATGCCTGTTGTTGCGCATCAGCAAACGCACGCTGCAACGATACCGGAATAACGGGGTGTTGAAGTTCTATTCGATATATCACAAGACATATTACAAGGAGTCGGACTTGCACGAGTTCATCCGCAACAACTTCGACGAGAACGAGATAAAACGGCAGGCACGTGAGGACAAGCTGTCCGAGAGCTATCCGCTGCCGAAAGAATAAGTCCATGTTTTTGCTTTGTACCGGTGAAACTACTGCCGTGAGGCAGGAAATCCCAAACTGCGTATTGGTGTTTGTCATGGCAATGACTTCATACAGTTGTGAAACAGGATGAAGTTTCTTTTCTTGTTCGAATGGTGATACTCCAAAGGACAGCGGTCCGGAGGGGTATCATTTTTTATGTGTGCACCTAAAAATGTTCCAGTTTTGTGGCGTAAAAACCGGAATATGAAAAGTTAATTCCCTCAATACTCAAGTATCTATCATGATTCTGCAAAAAAAGAAAAATACATTCATAAGAAGAATCCAAAGGTTTTTTCCTAATTTTGCAATTATGAATATAAGTTGGTCTGAAATAAAGCCTTATGAGAACGAGCTGCCTACTAACTACGCAGATAGAATAGGCAGGTTATATACTGATACTGTTACTGTTGCTTTCAAGAAAAGTAACGGTCAGTTTTTCACACCGGTATCTATCGCCTATTTTATGGGTAAACAAATAAGTGTGAATAAGGATTCTGTCTCCGTATTAGATCCGGGATGTGGAACTGCCATATTATCATGTGCCATGATTGAGAATCTGGTTTTGCAGTCAAAAGTAAAACAGATAGAGTTGGTTACATACGAAACCGATGAAAATCTTATACCGGGATTACAAAAAGTTCTGGAATATATAACAATATGGGGGATGCGCCATAATGTCCGGATTGATTGCCGTTCATATTGTGAGGACTTTATTTTATCCAATTATTCAGTATTATATTCTGATACGATTTATGGCAGGGCTGAGAGTTTGCAGAAATATGATTTGATCATATCCAATCCTCCCTATTTTAAACTTTCCAAAGAGGATAAACGGGTGAAAGCGGCTCAATGCATTATAGACGGACAGCCTAATATATACTCTATATTTATGGGCATATCAGCTTTATTGCTTGCGGAACAAGGTCAGATGATTTATATAACCCCAAGAAGTTTTACTTCGGGAAGATATTTCCGTTTGTTCCGTAATTTCCTGTTTAAGCATATACAGATAGATTTTGTCCACCTTTTCAATACCCGGAAAGATACGTTTTCCAAAGATAATGTGCTTCAGGAAACAATTATAATGAAATGTTCCCCTAAAAAGGAGGCAGATTATAATGTCGTTTTATCATACAGTGAGGGGCTTTCCGACTTGGCCACCCCTGCAATCAAAGAAGTACAGCGGAAAGAAATCATTGACCTTACCTCAAAAGAATTGATATTGCATTTGCCGGTCAGCCTTGAAGACGAGAAAATTATCAGGCTGTTCAAATCATGGGATGGCAACCTGAACAAATATCATATCCAGATTTCCACCGGCCCGGTTGTAGCTTTTCGTTCAAAGGAACAATTATGTGAAACCTCCGGAGAAGGAACTGCAGCACTATATTGGTTGCATAACGTAGTAAAGATGCTGGCTGATCATCCTGTCGTAAAGGAAGGAAAACCTCAATTCATCCATATAAATGAAATGTCTGTATCCACCTTGTTACCTAACAAGAATTATGTTCTGTTGCGACGTTTCAGCTCCAAAGACGATAATAGCCGATTAATTGCCGCACCTTATTTTGGAAACATGACTTCCTGCGCACATGTAGGAATCGAAAACAAACTGAACTATATCTATCGTCCCAAAGGACACTTGAACCGTATGGAGGTAATGGGGATAGCCGCCTTATTGAATAGTGACTTGTTCGATAATTATTTCAGAACATTCAATGGAAATGTAAATGTCAGTGCTACGGAATTGAGGGAGATGCCCATGCCTCCCCTTGAAGTCATTGAAAGTATCGGAAAAGACCTGATTGCCATGAATGATTATTCTATGGTGAACGTAAATAAGATTGTAAACAAATATTTTATGTAATATGAGCAAAATAAGTGATGCACAAGATATATTGTCAGTGTTGGGTTTGCCTCCGGCGCAGCAGAATGAAATATCCGCTTTGACTTTACTTGCATTATGCGGATTAAAGGAGGAAGACAACTGGGCGGATGCCACCCGCAAGAGCTTAAAAATAAGCAAGGATATTATGGCATTTGTCAATGAGAACTATAAAAAAGAGCAGCCGTATGCCCCAAATACACGGGAAACTTTCAGACGGCAGGTGCTTCATCAGTTCTTGCAGGCACGTATCGTAGATTATAACCCGGATAATCCGGCTTTACCGGTGAACAGTCCAAACGCCCATTACAAACTGACAGAAGAAGCCTATGAAACAATAAAATCATACAATACCCAAGAATGGGAAATAAAAGCCCAAAACTTTAATGATGCGGTAGGGCGATTGATTGAAGAGTATGAGAAAAGCCGTGAGATGGAAATGATACCGGTTACTATTGAAGGTAAGGAATTTAAACTGTCTCCGGGCAAGCATAATGAAGTACAAGCGGCGGTCATTAATGAGTTTGCACCTCGTTTTGCGGCAGGCGCAAAAGTCCTTTATATCGGTGATACTGCCAATAAAGACCTTTATTGTAACAAGGAGCTTTTAAAAGAAATTGGCATTCCGATCACAGAACACAGCAAACTGCCGGATATTGTCATTTATGACGGTAATAAAGAGTGGCTATTCCTAATCGAAGTGGTTACTTCGCATGGGCCGGTATCTCCCAAACGTGTAATCGAGCTGGAAGATTTCACGAAAGAATGCAAAGCGGGGAAAGTATATGTTACTGCTTTTCCTGATAGATCAGAGTTCAAGAAACATGTGGCTGATATTGCATGGGAAACCGAAGTTTGGATAGCGGAGAATCCAGACCATATGATTCATTTTAATGGAGATAGATTTATAGGGCCAAGATAGTAAATTTGTATTGAGTATGACAAAAGAAGAACTTATAGGAATAATTAAGAATAAGAAAAGTGCTCCTTTTTTATTTCTTGGATCGGGATTTACAAAACACTATTTAAATACCCCTACATGGGAAGAATTATTATCAAGATTTGCATCTAAACATATTAACGCATATTATACGTCATTAGGGACTTATGATTTATCTGTCATTGCCTCTGAAATAGCAAAAGAAGAAAATAAATCCTTTTGGGATTTACCTAATGATAACAAATTCAAGCAGTCATTTCAAGACAAGGCAATAAGCACAAGTAGTGTGCTTAAATATAAAATTGCAACTTTCTTAAAAGAGCTAACACATAATAGTATTCCAGAAAAATACACAGAGGAATTAGAGCTTCTTAAAACGATTAATATAGATGGAATAATAACAACAAATTGGGATGACTTAATAGAAATATTACTTCCTAAATTAACTAAATATGTAGGGCAAGAAGAGTTGATATTTTCATCCGTTCTTAATATTGGAGAAATATATAAAGTACACGGCTGTGTTTATCAACCTGAAACAATGGTTTTAACAAAAGAAGACTATAATGGATTTAATGATAAAAACACATATTTAGCAGCTAAATTAATAACAATATTTATAGAACACCCAATTGTCTTCATAGGTTACTCTATAAATGATAGCAATATAAAGGAAATATTATCATCTATAGTAAAATGTCTTAATCAGGAGAAAATTAAGAAGCTGCAAAATAATTTATTCTTTGTAGAATGGAATCCTGATGAAAACTCTGATTTTATGATTCAGCCACATGATATTACTATGGAACATGGGTTTATTTTGCCTGTCACTCGTATTATTACCCATGAATATAAACCGGTATATGAATGTTTAGCAACATTTGAAAGAGGAATACCTACACATTTGTTACGTTTATATAAGAAACAATTCTATGAAATAGTCTTCTCTGAAAAACCGGAAAAACAATTATATGCTTTACCCGGAAAAGATATAGATGTAACGCCTAATATTCAAGTTGTTTATGGTTTTGGAGCTATTGATAAATACAAATCTGCAGTAGGATATACCGGATTAAAGGCTATTAATCTATTTAGAGATATAGTTGATAATAATGGAAATTATGAACATGAAATAATATTAACTAAGACAATACCAGAATTACGTAAAAATACAAAGTTTATTCCTTGCTATAAATATTTAAAGGCGGTTGGCATAATAAGTGATGAAACTTATAACAATAATAAATTAGGTGTGAATTTTCCTCTTAATAAGAAAGAAGATTTTTATTTTTATTCATTTCGGGAGGATGAAAAGAAAAAAACTATAAATGAAGCTATTGAAGATTATGCAGATGCTATTTGGAAAGTATGCGCTTTAATTCCCTATTTAGATATAAAAGATGAAGAACTTGAAATTTTACATGATTTTATATCAAAGAATTTCAATGACTTTTTAGTACTAAAAAAGAAACCTGATTATTCTACTTATTTTAAAAAATTAATATGTTTTTATGATTGGAGAAAGTATGGTTGGTAAAAATTGAAATAGAAAGGCTTACTATTATGCGTATAGTATAAACCCCACCCCGCCGGCTTCCCAAGAAACAGCAGAGTGGGGTTGTTTTTATGGCTTCGGTTACAGGAGCTATAACTTCAGCTTGGGTTTGGGCTTTTCGGGCCGGTCAGGATCGGGATCGTCCTTGTTGCCGGACTTGGGAACGCCTCCGATGACGAGCTTGCCGCCAAGTGCTCCTATTGCCTCTCTGATGCTGTCTGATGCTGATGCTTTTGGGCATTTTACTTATTTTGAGTGGCGTCAAGAAACTGATTTAGTATAATACGGTATCGTAAATGAGTTGAAATGTTAAGTATTTACTCTTTTTTGGTTTTCAGTGCTTTAATCATATTATATTCTCAAAATTATTAGTAACTTTGCTATTGCTTACAAAATTTACCGCCGTAAATTTTACAGTGGTAAACTTTGCAGTAGTGAAATCGAACATAAAATGATAAGGATATGAAATTCTACAATAGAGAAAAAGAGTTAGCATCATTGGAAAAGGTTCGCCAAGTATCCTTTTCCGTGCATTCCCAAATGACTGTCCTTACCGGTCGGCGACGTATCGGCAAGACCAGTCTTATATTCAAGAGTTGCGAGGATACTCCTACGGTGTACTTGTTTGTCAGCCGAAGCAATGAAACAGATCTCTGTCTACGATTTACTTCCGAGATCCGGCAGGCACTTGATATTTATGTACCGGAACTTACCAACTTTGCAGAAATGTTCCGCTTCTTAATGGATTTGGGAACACGGATGGAATATAATCTGGTTATAGACGAATTTCAGGAGTTCTATTACATAAATCAAGAGATTTACAGTTTGATGCAGGATACTTGGGATCGACTGAGGAAACAGAGCCATGTCAATCTTATCGTGAGCGGTTCGGTCTATACCCTTATGAATAAAATCTTCAGGGATTCAAAAGAACCGCTGTATGGCCGTGCTGACAGTATCATGAAGTTAGCTCCTTTTACTACTTCCGTATTGAAAGAAATCATATCGGATCATAAGGCCGACTATACTAAAGATGACTTGTTGGCACTCTATACCTTTACCGGTGGTGTCCCAAAGTATATCGAGCAGTTTATGGACAATGGATGTACAAGCATGGAAAGCATGGTCGATTTCATGTTGCAACCCGATTCATCCTTTCTGACTGAAGGACAGGCTTTGCTGATACAGGAGTTCGGAAAAAAATACGGTAATTACTTTTCTATCTTATCAGCAATCTCCAATGGTAAGAACACCCTGCCGGAAATGGAAGCGGTTATGGGTGGAATGAGTCTGGGCGGACAATTGAAGAGATTGGAAGAAGACTATAATCTGGTAAAGAAGAAACGGCCCATACTCTCCAAAGAGGGTTCCCAGACAGTCCGTTATGAAGTTTCGGATATGTTTTTACGTTTCTGGTTCCGGTATTTTATCAAGTATCAAAATTATATAGAGATACAGAATTTTGAACGCCTGGCAGATATTATAAAAAAGGATTATCCGACATTCTCCGGTTTGGCTCTGGAAATGTATTTCCGCCAACAGATGATGGAAAGCAAGGAATTTGCAGATATAGGCTCTTGGTGGCAAGGCAAGAATAATAAAGATCAGGATGAAATAGATATTGTCGGACTATATGCGGAAGAGAAAAAAGCTCTGGTGGCAGAGGTGAAAAGACAATCCAAAAATTTCAAGCCGGATTTGTTTGCACTCAAAGTAGAGGAATTACGGAAGAAAGCCTTGTTTAAGTATGAGATAGAGAGCAGGCTTTTTTCAATGGAAGATATGTGATTTATAAATTAGTTATAATCAAATATTTAAGAAGACAGAATGAATTTTAAAGCGATTTTGAATAGATTGACAGGATTAAGTTGTCCTATATTTGGTATATCTTGGAATCCTATAGAATCTGAGATTATAATAGCAACAAGAATTATTCGTTACTTAGAAAACAGGAGAGTTCTTTTTAATCCGAGTGAAATGGAATCTCCAACATATTGTGTTAAATCTGCCATTCAAATACGAGAATATCTTACATCAGAAATGCAAAATATGAATGCAAACTCAAAATTATTTGAGTTTGTTAAAGCAATGAGGATAGCAGCCCGAAAGTTTACTGACAGAATGGAATTTAAAAAAGATAAAGATTTTCTATATAAGGCCCAGCACTGGGATCATTGGGCAAGTTGGACTTTTGCTTCTGCTTTAGGTGAAATGAGAGGAACGTTTGGCAATATGATTGCTCAGATAGCTGCCGCATATGGATTGGATGTTGAAGATGAATTAGCATCAATTATTCCTGATTCAGAACATGATGATGAAGTCGAAAAAGCTTGATATATTTATAGTCTATTTTATGATACCACCGAATTCGCATTAATTACAGAACTCTGTTTAGATTGTGATTAATCAACCTTTATTATCACAATAAATAATAAACGGAGAAAAATAAGGGCATAAAAAAACCGCATTTACGGTAATGCGGGCAACCAAGTCTTTCGTTCTTCGAGCGATGACACTGCAAATATAGATATTCCTTTTGTTCTAAACAAGGGTTTGAGTATGTATAAGGAATAATATATGTTTTTGGGGCTTATAGTATTAAACCCCACTCCGCTGTTTCATGGGAAGCCGGCGGAGTGGGGTTGTTTTTATGGCTTCGGTTACAGGAGCTATAACTTCAGCTTGGGTTTGGGCTTTTCGGGCCGGTCAGGATCGGGATCGTCCTTGTTGCCGGACTTGGGAACGCCTCCGATGACGAGCTTGCCGCCAAGTGCTCCTATTGCCTCTCTGATGCTGTCTGATGCTGATGCTTTTGGGCATTTTACTTATTTTGAGTGGCGTCAAGAAACTGATTTAGTATAATACGGTATCGTAAATGAGTTGAAATGTTAAGTATTTACTCTTTTTTGGTTTTCAGTGCTTTAATCATATTATATTCTCAAAATTATTAGTAACTTTGCTATTGCTTACAAAATTTACCGCCGTAAATTTTACAGTGGTAAACTTTGCAGTAGTGAAATCGAACATAAAATGATAAGGATATGAAATTCTACAATAGAGAAAAAGAGTTAGCATCATTGGAAAAGGTTCGCCAAGTATCCTTTTCCGTGCATTCCCAAATGACTGTCCTTACCGGTCGGCGACGTATCGGCAAGACCAGTCTTATATTCAAGAGTTGCGAGGATACTCCTACGGTGTACTTGTTTGTCAGCCGAAGCAATGAAACAGATCTCTGTCTACGATTTACTTCCGAGATCCGGCAGGCACTTGATATTTATGTACCGGAACTTACCAACTTTGCAGAAATGTTCCGCTTCTTAATGGATTTGGGAACACGGATGGAATATAATCTGGTTATAGACGAATTTCAGGAGTTCTATTACATAAATCAAGAGATTTACAGTTTGATGCAGGATACTTGGGATCGACTGAGGAAACAGAGCCATGTCAATCTTATCGTGAGCGGTTCGGTCTATACCCTTATGAATAAAATCTTCAGGGATTCAAAAGAACCGCTGTATGGCCGTGCTGACAGTATCATGAAGTTAGCTCCTTTTACTACTTCCGTATTGAAAGAAATCATATCGGATCATAAGGCCGACTATACTAAAGATGACTTGTTGGCACTCTATACCTTTACCGGTGGTGTCCCAAAGTATATCGAGCAGTTTATGGACAATGGATGTACAAGCATGGAAAGCATGGTCGATTTCATGTTGCAACCCGATTCATCCTTTCTGACTGAAGGACAGGCTTTGCTGATACAGGAGTTCGGAAAAAAATACGGTAATTACTTTTCTATCTTATCAGCAATCTCCAATGGTAAGAACACCCTGCCGGAAATGGAAGCGGTTATGGGTGGAATGAGTCTGGGCGGACAATTGAAGAGATTGGAAGAAGACTATAATCTGGTAAAGAAGAAACGGCCCATACTCTCCAAAGAGGGTTCCCAGACAGTCCGTTATGAAGTTTCGGATATGTTTTTACGTTTCTGGTTCCGGTATTTTATCAAGTATCAAAATTATATAGAGATACAGAATTTTGAACGCCTGGCAGATATTATAAAAAAGGATTATCCGACATTCTCCGGTTTGGCTCTGGAAATGTATTTCCGCCAACAGATGATGGAAAGCAAGGAATTTGCAGATATAGGCTCTTGGTGGCAAGGCAAGAATAATAAAGATCAGGATGAAATAGATATTGTCGGACTATATGCGGAAGAGAAAAAAGCTCTGGTGGCAGAGGTGAAAAGACAATCCAAAAATTTCAAGCCGGATTTGTTTGCACTCAAAGTAGAGGAATTACGGAAGAAAGCCTTGTTTAAGTATGAGATAGAGAGCAGGCTTTTTTCAATGGAAGATATGTAGAAAATTTTATATAAAAGATTATGAATAACGTTCAACTATCTAATATATTACATATACAAGAAGCAAGTAAACAAGATAAACTTGTCATATTTGTAGGAGCTGGTGTTTCTACAAATTCTGGTGTTCCAATGTGGGGAAAGCTAATTGAATCTTTAAAACAAGATTTACCAGAAACATTACGCCAAGAAACAGACGATCTCAAAGTTGCTCAATTGTATAAAGACTCCAGAGGCTATAAAGAATATATGGAAAAAATAAAAGAGTCTTTGATGTGTGGAAAAATCTCACCCAATCCAATACATTACGCCATATTGGATTTGAAGCCATGTCATATCATCACTACAAATTATGACGATTTGATAGAACAGGCAATTATGCAAAAATACCAGCAATATTATGTTGTAAAAAGAGATACTGATTTGCCGTATCTACAGTATCAAAATACGCTTATTAAAATGCATGGTGATTTTGAAGCTGATAATATTGTTCTAACAGAGAATGATTATTATAATTATTCCAATAATTTCCCTCTTATAAGATCTTTTGTTCAATCTCTTTTTGCTTCTAAATTAATATTATTCATAGGATTCTCTTTTAATGACATGAATCTTAAAATAATTTTAAATGATGTCGGTAATATTCTAAAAGAAAATATGCAACGTGTCTATTTTTTAACAGATAAAGAGGTTGATTTTATACAAAGAACTTATTATGAAAATAAAGGTATAAACATTGTAAGCCTACCTATACATGATGTAGAATGCTATTTAGAAGAACAATCTATAAAGATTAATAATACTGGACTTTCTTTAAAGCCCGGCATTGCCTTATATAAGCAACTGAGTTTGATTAAAAATCTAAAGAAAGAGAAAGATTTGATCAATTACATTTGTGGATATATTGATTCATGTAAAGATGAAATAAGGGTTCTTGGAGATGGACTAAAATATATTATTCCAAAAGAAGAACAGTTACATTGGAACTATCATTCATCTGGGCTTCAAATATTTTCTCCCTATATTGATAATATAAAAAAACAACTAAAAACTTTTTCTGGAAGAAGGAAATTTGTAATCCAATATAAAGATCATATTTTAGAAATAAGGAAGCTGGCATACATTAATAGAATATTTGATTTAGATGGTTTAAGATTAATAAATAAAAAATTCTATCGTAATATACATAAATATTTCCCATGTTCATCAATTGATTATTTTTATGAATTAGATTGTGTCAATCTATGTAATAGAATGAAGGAAATAAGGGCGGAGAATTATAAATGTAATATTAGTGATTTGGAACTGCCTTTTATTTTATATAGATTAGGTGAATACTATCAAGCATATTTGATTTATAAAGAATTAGCTTTTCTAACATGGAAAAATAAAAAATATATTTTGTATTTCATTTGTATGCATAATATTTATTCAATACGATATGGAATAAAAAATCAGTTGGAAAAAAGGACTGACATTGATTCTTTAGCAATATTTGAAGAAATTGAAAAATTTGACTTATCCTTAATTTTAAGGAAACTACCAATAGATATTGCAATAAAGCATATTTTTGAGGATTTGTTATCTTATCGTTTTCATGGAACTAAATTGGTTGATTCTGAAAAATTAAAAGAAGATATATCAAGCCTACGAAAATCAGCTGAGCGTGGTGGATGCTCCAGTAATAGTTTTATTTATTTATTAGAAAGTAAATTCTACCAAGAATTTGACTTTTGCAATGAGAACAATATTATTTGTGATAATAACAACTATACTAAAAGTCTTTATTACAATGTTGTTGCAGGTATTTTAAATAGTCATGCAACTCCTTCCAACAAAATAGCTAATATAATACCGCAAACAAAAATAGAAGAGTTAAGAAAAGAACATTTGCTTCTTTTAATCTTTCACATAACTAATAAAGATTTACTTTCTGCAATAAAGCAATATGATATAAGACAAATAGTTTTAAGCAAAGATAGTGTTGAGTATATATATAATATAATTGAGAATTTGAAAAATGCTATAACAAATAGTAAGTATACGAATTATATTGTTATTAATCGAGATATATTGAAAAACATAATTCAAAATATAATATCAATATCCAATAGAGTGGTAAACAATGAATTTCAGATTGCAGATATTTATTTGATTCTTAATTATATATGGGAAGGCTCTTTTACTTTGTCTCCTTTTTCTTATGAATTAAGTGTTTTAGTAGATAAACAAAGACCAGATATTAATGATGCCAAAATCTTCATTAACAATCTTGTATTTAATCATTATAGACGATTGGATATAAATCAAACTATTTTTCAATTGAGTCTTATATTGAAAGATAATAATCAGATAATCGAAAACATACATGGCTTAGAGGACATTCCAAATATAGAGGATGTTTTTTTAGATGCTTCTATTTTTGAAGTATTAAGTAATAAAGTTCAACATGAAATGATTGCTTATTTTAAAGAAAACATTAAAGAGTTATACTATTTACTTGTGCTGCATGAAAGTTACCATATCCCGATTTTGGATAAAAAAATACTGAAAGAGCTATTGGAAACTCCTTGTTTTGAGAAAAGCAACTATAAGGATACGGAAGAAATATCATCTTTAATTTTATCTCGTATTAGAAAAAATAGTGAGTACTCCATAATGTATGATATTATAGATGATTTTGCAAAACAAAATATTTGTTTTCAATTTTTCTTGGATCCTTTGAATTTTAGTGATTTGGATACGATACAGCCAACATGGGTGTGTCATTGTGAAGATAGTATAATCCAAAAATTATTAGAGAATAGAATAATAAGAGAAAAAGTAAAAGAATATGTTACAAATGATACTTTTGGAAAATTAGTTTTTGATCGTATTTGGAAATTACTATAAGTAAAAAGCACTCCGCTTATTTTCCATTGAAAAAGTAGCGGAGTGTTTGTTTTTAAAGTTTCAGCTTGGATTTGGGCTTTTCGGGCCGGTCAGGATCGGGATCGTCCTTGTTGCCGGACTTGGGGATGCCTCCGATGACGAGCTTGCCGCCAAGCGCTCCCATTGCCTCTTTGATGCTGATGCTTTTGGGCATTCCGCTTAGTTTGGGCGGAGTGCGCTGCCTGTCGGCGAGGAAGTCGGGCATCCGGTGGACATAAGGCTCGGCAGGGGGCGTGTCCTGTGTGGGGACACTGCCCGGTGAGGAACTGCCGGGCGGAGCATCGGCGACGGGTATGCCGGCGGCGGGGGCGTTATCCTGTCCGTCGGGCGTTACCGGTTGGGAGGGCACGACTTCGATCACTCCGTCGGTGCTTTTTTCCTGCGCATCCACTGATTTGAGGGAGAGCAGAATCTTGCGGTCGAGAGCGGCAAGGTCGGCCTTGAGCTGCTTCAGCTCGTCCTCCTTTTTCCAGACTTCCCCGACGACCTGTTCCAGGACGGGGAGTTCCTTCTCAATGGCTTCGTTGTCCCTCGTGTATTTCTCTATCAGGCGGGGAATGCTGTCGAAGGCGTTGATGAAGTTCTGGCAGGCGGTTTTCGGATCGACCGCCAAGCGGCCGTTGTTATAGTTGTAGAGGAAGTTGCCTTCACCTCGCACGAAGAAACGGTTCTCGCAGAAGTCCAGACCGTCCTTGACGGTGGTGTCGGTCTTGACAACGATGTCGAAGCCATAGAGCGAGCCGATGACCTTCGGCTGGCCGTGCGTGCGTTCCCTGTCCTCTATCTCGTGGAGCTTGGCGGCAATCACTTTCGGATCATCGCCTGCCACGCCGTCAATCTTCAAGGGGTTGAGCCTGTTGCCCTCCTTGTCGTACTGCATACGGCTCTCGATGGCGGCCTTGTCCTTCCTGACACGGGCGATGATGTCATCGTTGCTTGCCCGGTTCGCCAGGAAAGTTTCCAGTTTGATGCGTGATTCCCCCTTGCCACGCTGGAAGGCCTTGCGCTCCCCTTCCATGCCGGCAATCCGCTTCTCCAACCGTGCCTTGTCGAGCAGGTCGGTATTTCCGGAAAGCACCGCCACGTACTCTGAGAAAGGTATGCCTCCCTTCTCGTCCATGCCTCCCTCGTCGATGGTACGGCAACCCATGTTGTTCTGCTTGAGCTGGGTGATGAAAAGCTGCTTGTTGTAAAGCAGGTTGAACTTGTAGCTGTCAAGCGACTTCTCCACGGCGTAGATTATCACGTCCACCTTGTTGTCCGCATAGAGTTTGGCCACCTCGTTGCCCTTTCGGATGCCCCGGCCGTCCCGCTGCTGCAAGTCCGAAGGCCGCCACGGTGCGTCGAGATGATGGATGGCTACACACCGCTTCTGGGCGTTGACTCCCGTGCCCAGCATTTCAGTAGAGCCGAAGAGAACACGTATCTTTCCCTCGTTCATCGCCTCGATCATCGCCTTGCGTTTCTTCTCGGTCTTGGCTTCCTGAATGAAACGTATCTGGTCTTCGGGGATGCCGTGATCCTCCACCAGCTTGCGCTTGATCTCGCTGTACGGATTCCACTGGTCGGGCTTGTAGGTTCCCAAGTCCGAGAAAACGAACTGAGTGCCTTTATGCCCGGCGTATTTATTGTAATACTTCGCAATCATATCGGCGCAATGGGTGGCCTTGTTGTCCTTGTCGTCGCCGTAGGAGAGCGGATCGATGAGCCGCATGTCGAGCGACATCTTCCGGGCGTAGTCGGTGGCGATGAGCATCTTCGCCTTCTCTTCCCTCTCGTTCAGTGGCGGGCGGCCCAGTACGGTGGCATTGCCGGTCTTGGCGAACTCGATGAGCTTCTGTATGAACTCCCTCTGGTCGGGCGTCGGGGGTATGTTGTGCAGTATCTCGTTCTTCTCCGGACGGTCGATGCCGATGTCGGCTGCGGTACGGAAGTCGGTGATCTCGGAATAGAACGAAGCGAGTTCTGGAACCTTGATGAAGTAGCGGAAACGCTCTTTCTGCACCACCTCGTTGGTGACGGAGAACTCGTAATCGACGGACTTCCGGGCAAACACCGCCGCCCATGCGTCAAAGGAGTTGATCCCCTGACGCTCCAATTCCCGGGGGCGCAGGTACTTGAAGAGCAGGTACAGCTCGGTCAGCGAGTTGGAAATGGTGGTTCCCGACAGGAAGGTGGCTCCCAGGTCCTTGCCGGTGCGCTGCTGGATGGTGCGCAGGGCGAAGAGCATGTTGAGCGCACGCTGGCTGCCCTCGCTGTTGCCCAGACCTGCCACACGGTCGTGCCGGGTGGTGAACATCAGGTTCTTGAACCGGTGGCTCTCATCGACAAAGAGGTGGTCGATGCCCATGCGCTTGAAGTCCGCCACGTCGTCCTTGCGGGTTTCAATCTCGTGGAGCAGCTCTTTCAGCCTGACCTCAAGGTTCATCTTGCGTTTCTCCATGCCCTTGATCTGTGCGTTGCTCACTTCCGCACCCTGCTGGTAGAGGACTTCGAGGTTCTCTTCCACACTGTCCAGTTCCTGTTGCAGGATGTCACGCTGGATTTCGGGGGACTGCGGTATCATGCCGAACTGCTCGTGCGAGAGGATGATGGCGTCCCAGTCGTTGTTCTTCATCCGGTGGAAAATCTCGACACGGCGCTCCGGCGTGAAGTCCTCCTTGCCGGGATAGAGGACTTTGGCGTTCGGGTAGGCGGTGGCGAAGGTCTGTGCGATCTCGTGGATGTTCGCCTTCAGGCCGGTGATAAGGGGCTTGTTCGCCAGTCCCAGACGCTTCATCTCGTAGGCGGCACAGCACATGATGAGCGTCTTGCCGCCACCCACCTCGTGATCGGCGATCCCCCCTCCGTTCTGCTTGAGCATCCAGATGCAGTCCTTCTGGCTGGGATACAGGTCGGGAATGCCCAGCCCCTTGAGGTCAAGACCGGGAAAGCTCTGGTGCGAGCCGTCGTACTTGGGACGGACGAAGCAGTTGAACTTGCGGTTGTACATGTCCGCCATTTTCCGCTTGAACTCCGGCGACTGTTCCATGAGCCAGTCGGAGAAGCCGTTACGGATCTCGTCAATCTTGCTGTTGGCAAGTAGGGTAACCTCCGGATCACGTATCTTCATTTCCTTGCCCGTCTTGTCCAATACGGTCTTGGTGATGTTGGGCGTGGTGTTGTGGATGGCATGGCGCATAAGGGCGATGCCGTTGAAGATGCGGCTTTCCGAACGCACCGAATATTGGTTCATGATGCGTGGGGAGGTCATGTCGGCCCTGATGCTGTATTCGTCACTGCTGGCGGTATAACGGACGGACACGTCCGTGTCGAACAGCCATGAGGCGTAGCGGCTGTACACTCCCGCCGGTATCCAACGCTCGCCGAAATTGAAATCCAGATCCTCGAAAGGTATGGGCGTGGGAAGCGACTGCCGCAGGGCTTCGAGGGAAATACGTGCCTCGCCGTTGTCGGGATGCGACTGCAAATATTCCTCGATGTGTTCGGCCTTGGCCATGACGTTGCCGGAAATGAAACGGTCGGCAATCTCGTAGTTCTTCGAGAGGGGATTGTAAAATATCCGTCCACGCAGTTCCTCCAACAAGTCAGATTGCGATTTGTCGGTCAGGGACTCCATGTACGCCATGTCCACGTTGCCGTACTTGTTGAGCGAGGCGGTGAGCGCCTCGTGCACGTCATCGGTATGGGTGATCTCGTTGATGTTGTACGAGACGGGATGGTCGAAGATGTCGGCCTTGACCGCCCGGCCGTCGATGTAACGTTCCAGCGACAATATCTCACGGTTGCCCGCATCCATGCGGAACAGGTCAATGTTCTTCCTGTCGTTCAGATTGCCGAACTGACGGATGAAGTCATCGTAAAGAGTGTTGAGCATGGTACGCAACGCCGGATTTGCGGCATGGGCGGCCGCCTCGTTCTCGTACAGGTGATGGTAGGTGTCACGTATCTCGATGTAGAGCGACGCACGGCGTCGCTGGCGTTCGGGCAGATCCAACGGGTTGAATACCGGTGCGGCCCCGCCAATGGCGGAGAGGTAGCCTATCTGCCCGTCATCGTCCACAAGGGAGCCGTTGCGGTGGTGTTCCTGCAGGCCGGCCGGATAAGGACGGGGCTTCATGCGTTCCTGCCGTGCGGCCTCTTCCTCCTGCCGGCGGCGTTCCTGTTCCTGCCGTTCCCGCTCCTGCAGCTCTTTCTCTTGGGGAGTCGGTTCAGCCGGGGCGGGATGTTGCTCCAACGGTGGCATATCGAAAAGGGACAACTGCCCGGAGTCCTTCTTCGTGCTCCTTGTTTTCCTTTTCCTGACCTGTGAACGCTCCTCTTGTGTGAAGCCGAAAAGGTCGTACAGGGACATGACCGGCTCCGGCGTGGTCTTTGCGGCGGTTGGCCGGGCATCCGTTGAGGGCTGCTCCGGCGTGGAAGTCCGACGCTCCACCTGTACCGCCTGTCGATCCGTAGAAGTGGAATGTCCGTTCATGTTACCGGACCGGTTGATTTCCCGCACCTGTGCGATGCGTTGCTGCATGGTTTCCGCCGGACGGCTCACCAGATTGCGGAACTCCTGCACGGGTGAATGGCGGAGATACAAGTCCAGATCGAGCTGTTCCGAGAGGTTGCGGTCAAGGAAATACTTCATGTCGGCGGCGATGGCTTCCATACCCCCGTCATGCAGGTAGATGCGTGCCGGCTTGCCGTAGGGATCGGTACCGACATGGCCACGTGTATGCACGATGGCGGCGGTATGCTCGAAATACTCGTTCTGCGTCGTCCCGTCGGCCTGCGTGCCGATTTCCACGAAAGACCGTTCGAGTGACGTATATTCCCTTTGGGAAAGCGTGTCCTTCTGCAAGATAACCAGGTCGCTGCCCACCTCCGTACCGGCATAGTCGGTAAAGAGGTTGTTGGGCAGGCGGACAGCCGATAACAGCCGGGATCGGTTCATCAGGTATTGCCTTACGGGATAGGCCATAGCGGAGTTCATCACCCCCTGTGAGGTGATGAAGGCGAGGACGCCTCCCTCACGGACGGCATCCAGCCCTTTGGCGAAGAAATAGTTGTGCAGGCTGTTCAGCGCAAAACGCCTCGCCGTGCCGTTGTCGAAGGAGGGATCGAAAACACGTATGTCACCGAAGGGGATGTTGCTGCTCACCACGTCGAAATAGCCGTTGCGGTGCGGGGGCAACTCCTCGAAGCCCTTGATATTGACCTGCGCTTCGGGATGGAGCCGGGCAAGGATGCGGCCGGTAAGCAAATCCTTTTCATAGGCAACAATTTCGGGAGTGTTGCCGGATGCGGAGTGGCATTGCGGTCGGAAGGCCGAGACAAAATTGCCGGTTCCCGATGAAGGATCGAGAAAACGACCGGGCGACACTCCGTGTTCGCCCAAAGAAGAGGCAATGGCATTGACAATCGCCGGCGGCGTGTAGAAAGCGGTAAAGGTGGATGCCTTCACGCTTTCCACCAGCCGCCTGTACTCACGCTCGTCAGCGGCCCCGTCACGCAGGACGTTGTGAAGTTCCGTAATCAGGGGGAACAGTTCACGGTCGGCCTGTGTCCAGCGGAGTATGTCGGTAAGTTTCCCGAAAGGGGAAAGAACCGCCTTGATACCTCCGAACCCGGAGTAGGCGGCGAGTATGCCCGCTTCCTCCGGTGTGGCGGTGCGCTGTTCCTTCTCCAAACGGAACATCAGCCGGATTGCCTCTATATTGTCCCTGAGATGCGCCTTTTTATTATAAGCCATTCTCTTCCAACCAGATTACAACCGTACCTGTCAGCTCGTCATAGAGCTGCCCGAACTCCGGGCTGAACATGAAATCATCCGAGAGCGTATAGCCGGCGAAGACCTTCCGGCATTCGGGAAGCAGCTGCAAGGCCACGCTGCGTGCGCTGCCTTCGGGGACTTCGGCGGCGAACTCGTTCCAGAGGACGGTAACCAGCGTGTCCAGAGGAGAGAAATGCAACCCCTGAAAAAGCAGGGCGTTCGCCTGTTGTGCCGCATCGTCGTAGGTCAGGCCGGAACGGACGGCTGCGCTGAAGGCTTCGGCGGCCTGCTCGCTGCGGGTGGCGACAAAAGACTCGTCATCCGCCAAATCGGGATGCGACTCACGCAGGAAGGCCAGCAGGGTAAGACGGTAGTAAGACAATTCATCCGGTTCTTCCGCTACGGATACCGGCACGTTGGATTTATTCTGATTCATATAATTATCGGATTATTAAGTGATACAATTCCGGACGGGTTATCTCTTCCTGCCGCTTTTTTCTCCCTGCGGTTTCCTGTCCGGGAAGGAATAGCCTACGGTAAAATCGGGATTAAGCACCAGTGCGGCATCGAAGCTCCTGCCCTCACGGTTCCTGAAGCCTTTGACAAGAGGGGTGCGGCCTGTGGTCACCAGCCCGACAATCTGTTTGTCGGTCAATACCTTGCCTCCCTTGTTGCGGAACAGGGTGAATCCGCAATCGACATCGGCGCATTTGGCGACCTTGTCGAAGAACAGAATGCGGCTCTTCTTGCATTTAGGACAGGTGCATTGCTCCCCTGAAGGAGCTACATCGAGGGTGGCGGACAGCAGTTCGGCAACGATCTGTGCGGTATAGACCTCTATGTCCCGGCGGAAAGAGGGCGCATCGGCCTCTCCGGTTTCTATTTTGGCGAGGGTATCCTCCCACGCCGCTGTCATTTCGACATCGGCAATCTTCTTGTCCTTTACCGTATCGTAAACCGCCAGTCCTTTTTCGGTGGGCACAAGGTTCTTCTTGTCCCGGCGTATATAGTTACGGGCGAACAATGTCTCGATAACGGCCGCACGGGTGGCCGGAGTTCCGATACCGGCCTCCCGGATTGCGGTACGCAGCTGCCCGTCGCCGATCTCCCTGCCGCAATGCTCCATAGCGGAGAGCAGCGAACTCTCGGTATGCAGCGGTTTGGGTTTGGTCTGCTTCTCCACCGTTTCGGAAGCGAGCAGCGGCAGGGTTTCATCCGTCTGTAACTCCGGCAATGTGGTTTCCTCCACCTCCTCTTCCGGTTCGCCACGCACGGCACGCCAACCGGCGGATTTGACGACCGCCCCCTTGAGGGTGAATATCTCACCGCCTGCGGACAAGGCAACTTCGGTCATTTCCTTGACGCAATGCGGGGAGAAGGCTTCGAGCAGGCGTGCGGCAACCATTTCGTAGATAGCCCGCTCGTCCTGCGACAGACCTTCGGGCAGGTTCTCGGTAACGAGCAGCGCATGGTGGTCGGTGACTTTGGCATCATCGACCGGACGGCGGTTGAGCGGTGTGTCCCGCAAAGCGGATGCGATGGCGGCGAAGCGTGGATATTGTTGCAAGAGCGTTATGCGTGAGGGAATCTCCTCGAAGACATCTTCGGATATATAACGGCTGCCGGTACGTGGGTAACTTAGCACCTTCTTCTCATACAGGCTTTGCGCAAGCGTGAGCGTCTTGTCGGCCGAGAAGTCCAGTTTGCCGTTTGCCTCTTTCTGCAAGGCGGTCAGGTCATAGAGCAGCGGCGGTTCCTGAACGGCTTCCCTGCGCTCTACGGAACTGACGGCAAGCATACCGCCGTCCTCTACCTCACGTAGCCCGGCAGTGGCCGTTTCAAGGTCATCGAAGCGGTTCCGTGACAGTGCGGAGAAGGCGATGCCGTCCTTGGCCGCCGAAACCTTTATCTGGAAATACTTCCGGGGTACGAACTGTTTGTTCTCCCGGTATCGTGAGCAGATCATCGCCAATGTGGGTGTCTGCACCCGTCCCAAAGAGAACACGCCCTGCCCGGCGGCAAGGCTGAGCGCCTGAGAACTGTTGATGCCCACGAGCCAGTCCGCCTCGCTGCGGGCCTTGGCGGAGAGGTAAAGATTGTCGTAAAGGCTTCCCTCCCTGAGATTCCGCAACCCCTCACGGATGGCCTTGTCGGTGAGCGAGGAGATCCACAGACGGACAAAGGGTTTGGTACAGCCGAGATAGTTGTACACGTAACGGAAAATCAACTCTCCCTCACGACCTGCGTCGGTGGCGACGATGATGGACTCGCACCTGTCGAACAGCTCCCGGAGCACTTCCAGCTGCCTGACCACTCCGGGATCGTCCTTGTACACCTTACCCTCCCGCACCTGACGGGGTACAAGCCTGAACTCCTGCGGCAATATGGGGAGGTGTTCCCGGCGGAAGCCGGAAAAGCCGTAGCTTTCGGGCATGGCAAGACCGACCAGATGCCCGAATGCCCATGTTACGGCATATCCGTCCCCCGTTAGATACCCGTCTTTCCGTTGGCGTGCGCCCACTACGGACGCTATGCCCTGTGCCACGCTGGGCTTTTCTGCAATGATAACTTTCATATAATTATTGTATTATTCATGTGAATGATCAGATGGATACCCCTTTCTTATCGGCTTTCTGTACCGGGCGGTTCCGGCTGACGGCGTTTGCCGGCTTCGTTCCGTCCTGACGGACGGCCGCCTGCTGCGACTGTTCCTGTTTCTTGCTCTTGTCCGGGTTCCATTTGAAGAAATCGAACTTCGCCCGCTCGTGGTTGACACGGACGAAAGCACTGAACAGGTTCCCCTCGTTGTCGGTCATGTCCTTGATGTAGGTCGCCTTGCCCTGTGCCAGTGATGCCTGCTGTTCTTCGGTAAGGTCTTTCCCCTTCAGCCGTGCGGGGATTACCAGCCCACGCTCCTGCTGCCGGTTCTGTTCCTGTTCCTGAGCTGCGGTCTGCTCCTGCCGGTGGGCGATTCCCTTGAAGTCATAGTCGAATCCGCCCTTGCACGCATTGAACTGCAAACGTGCATCATAATGACGCTGCTTTTTCTCCGACCACATGTTTTCGACAAGGACGGACTCGCCGTTTGCGATGCGTTTTCTCTGTTCGTCGGTCAACGCCGTGCCGTTCACCTCTGCGGGAATGGTTATCCCGCTGACCGGTATGTGATGGAGCCGGTTGGTCTTGGGATTGAGCGATACCAGACACGGCTCACGCACGCCTCCGGCCAGTTCGAGTTCCACCACGCAACCCGCATTGCCTTTTTCCAGCAGGTTCTGTTTCACTTCGGGAGTGAACTCCACGTTGAAATACGGCGTGTCCAGTTCCGGATAACGCTTGCAACATTCGATCTCGTTCCGGAGCGTACCGTCGGGATTCTCCGCCAGACGGATGCAGGCGGGAGTTTCAAACTCTATTCCCTCGATAACGGTTTTCAGGGTGAGTACGGCGGATTCGTTGCCGTTGAGCAACCGTCTGAGGCCCGGTTCTCCTAACGTTTCGGGTGTTACCCCCATGCGCTCAAGCTGCTGCCAGTCCACCTGTTCCATGCTCCAGCGGGTGGATTGCTCCGTTCCGCCCCCGCCGGACTGCTGTTGTGCCTGCTGCCGGCTCTGTACGTACTGTTCCGTGTCAAGACGGTATTCGTCCAGCAAGGCAGAATTACTTTCGGGCTGCTTGAACAGGCCGACAAGCTCCTTGGCGGAGGCAAGCAAGTCCGCCGGAAGGTGATAGAAGCGGAAGTCGGACGGCCGCTCGAACTGTCGTTTCATGTTGAGGAAGAACGTTTCGAGTATAGACACGTTGCGGTCTATCCGCATGAACTGATCCGAAGGCTTTGCCCCTGCCAACGGTCTGGTCTTGAGTCCCCCTTCGGATTCGATGTCCTCCACCACGTGCGGGGTGTTGCCTTCGGCGGCGTTGGTCACCACCAATACCTCGTCTTTCAGATCTTTCAGTTTTTTGTCCATAAAGTGAATGAGTTTAATTGTGATACAATCAGGTTAATTGCGGCACGAAAGTAGAGGTAAGAGGCTATGGCGCAAAGGGAAAGGAGGGAATGGGGAACGAGTGGCTACGGGATGGCATGAAGTGGCCTGCCGGCAAGAAAGAATGACGTTCCGATACAAAAACTTCAAAATAAAAAGCGTACCTTCGCAACAAGAAACATAAAAAAGGACAATCCGATATGATTACCAACCGGGAAGAAGTGATAGACAAGGCATTCAAGGTGTTTTTGAGGATGAATTACGAGAAAGCGAGTATCAGCACGCTGGCAAAAGCCTGCGGGGTGGTAAAGACAGGGGTGGTATATTATTTTCCCCACAAACTCGATCTGTTCATGGCGGTAGCGGACAAGTATGCCATACAGATGCAGACACCGGCCAACAAGTTTGCCGGGCCGACGGAAACGCTGGCAGGATTTATAGAGCAGTATGTGGCAGGAGTGAGTACGGCCATGAACCGTATCATTAAACAAGTGCGATGCTGTGCGGACGACAATGAATGCTGTCCCAACTTCTACTATTTCCATTTTCTTTCCCAAGTGAGGATGTATTATCCCGGAGCCCGTGAGAAAATGGAAGAAATATTCCGCAAGGAACACGAGTTATGGAGGACAGTCATACAGAAGGCAAAGGATAGCGGTGAAATAAAACAAGATACGGATGTGAAAAAGACCGCTCCGCTGTTCCGTCAAGTGTTTCTGGGCATGTCCTACGAGCAATCGTTCCTGAACGGTCTGGACATAGAAGAATTGAAGGAGAAGTTCGATTGTCTGTACTCGCTCCTGAAAGCCTGACTCCTTTTTTAGCAATATTTAAAAGACTCCGATAAAAATATTTTCTGAACAACCGTTCAGATTTCAATACTTTGCTTTATCTTTGAGGCATGAAGCAACAGCCAGAGATATGGACAAGGTACAGAAGCAACGGTCAAACATCGTCCTGTACAGGGAAAAAAAGGACGGTGAACAGTACATACGGATAGAGTATGCAGGCGATCCGGCAATAGCCCTACTGCTCGCCCAAGATACGGACGTGGAAAAGACGGACAACGGTTCCGCCTACATGACGGCTGCCGCCTTTAAACTGCCGGATTTCTACGACCGCTATTCTCCCCACGCTTACATAGATTACAGCCGGGTGTACGTACGGCATCCCAAACCACAGCGGACATACGTATTGCCGGAAGGCTATCTGGAACTGCTGGAACAGAAGCGGTACAGTCCCTCGACCGTGAAAACCTACCGTGCCTATTTCAGCGACTTCATGGAATACCACAAGGGACGGAGCATCGACCGCCTGAAAGTGGCGGACATCAACAAGTATATCCTCTATCTCGTAAACGAGAAGAAAATCTCCGTTTCGCAGCAGAACATGCGCATCAACGCAATCAAGTTCTATTACGAGCAGGTGAAAGGCGGCAAACGGCAATATTACGGCGGCATCACACGGGCCAAAGAGTACAAGACGTTACCCGAAGTGCTGAGCCGGGATGAGGTAAAACGCATCCTCTCCTGTCTGACGAACCGGAAACATCACTGCATGATTTCCCTGATCTATTCCGCCGGTCTGAGAAGGAGCGAACTGCTGAACCTCACCCCACAGGACATTGTCAGTGAACGGATGCTGGTACGCATCATGGGCAAGGGTAAGAAATGCCGTTACTCGCTGTTGTCGGAAAAGGTGCTGCACGAGCTTCGGGAATATTTCAAGGAATACCGTCCGAAGAAATGGCTGTTCGAGGGCGATACTCCCGGCGAGCAATACTCGGCAAGCGCACTGGTGAAAGTGCTGAAAGAAGCCGCACAGCGTGCCGGCATCAAGCATCGTGTACACGTACATATGCTGCGTCATTCCTTTGCCACTCATCTACTGGAGCAAGGGACAGACCTTAGAACCATACAGGAATTGCTGGGACACAATGATATAAAGACGACGAGCATTTATCTTCATGTGACGAGTGCCCATAAGTCGAGCATACCCAATCCGCTTGATTCGCTGGATGATTCGTAGGGTGCAGCTATTAGAGATTAGGAAACACACCTGTCGAGTGTCGGTTATCAAAATGAAAGATACCAAACGAGTGTTTTTACAAATAACATTAATGGTAATAAGGTATATGATAGACTATTTATATTATAGGTTTTATAGATTATGGCTTCATTCTTCTGTATCGGAAGGAGCCACATTTTTGGCAATGCTTTTGTTTTCGGTCATGTTAAGTACAAATGTATTAACCGCATGGGGTATATTAACCCAATACGGAATCATTGATTATCCGTCCGATACTCAATACTATATCATTGAAGGCAGTTTAATAGCATTGCTGTGTGGCAGATTTTTCTTCAAGAAAAGGTACAGAAGAATTATAACCAAGTATGAGGATGAAAACTTTGTGCAACGTAAAGTTGGAGTGTGGGCACTTACTGTATATATAGTGGCAACCTTTATTTGCTTTTTCATAGAGGCATTGCACAGACAAGGAAAAATATAATTTACCATTAACGAAGCAGGATAACGGACAAGCCGTTCCCTGCTGAACCATTAGCAATAAAATTTGAAATATGGATAAAGACGAGATAATATCAAAATTAGGATGGTTTACTCAAATGAAGTCTATACCACCCTTAACTGATAAATTCAAAACAGAGCAAATTATCTTTTTTGAAAATATCATCCATTTCTTACAAGATAATGGATTGACAACTAAAGAAATACTAAAAAAAGGAGAAAAGCCTACAGATAATACTGAAATAAAAATTGGAGATTTAACGGAAGAGGGATTAAAGTTTTATCTGTATGGCATTAGAAAATGGCGACAAAAATACGATAGAGCAAAAGACGGGATTAAAGCAATCAATGACTTTGCTTTTATTGAAAAGAAATTAAAAGAATTTAGAAGTAAAAATATTGCTAACAAAGCGTGATAACGCCTAACAGCGTTCCCCGCTTAGCCATTACCGATAAAAACGTAAAATGAAGATACTTTTTTATATCATATTGTCAGTGATATTCCCATTTCAAATGATAATGGGGCAAACAGGGAAAGACTCCATTCTTTTCCGTGGGAACATTGTATATGATGGTGATGCCAGTGAAGCTACTTTCCTACATGAACTATATATAAAACATAATCCTAAACAACGATATCCTATCGTTTGCGATTCGGATTTTTCCATTAAATGTATACGTGGAGATACACTGCTCATAGAACATTTTGACACAAGGTATCCTTACTTTTATCAAATGGTGGAATTTATAGCGAATGATACACTGCCACAAAACATTCATATTTGGAGATACCCAAAGTCTTGTAATGATTGGTATTATCATCAGAAATATAAAACAGCAAACCTGTCTATTAAAGACACAATCAGAAAGTCTGAAATGGTAGGTACATATAAATGCAAGTGGAAGAAAAAAGACAGCGATTATCCGGTAACGTCTGCTGCAACCATGAAAATAAATGATGACGGGACATTTGAACTGATTGATGAATGGGTTAGCTGGGATACATTCGGAACAACTTTCTATGCCGGGAATTGGGAGATTAAACAAGATACATTAATTTGTAGAGTTGTTCCTGAGCTGATGCCTTCAACCGTACAAGAACGTTATCCGGGGCAAGTATTACGTTTTGTCCGGGCTAATTTTGAAGATGATAAGCAATATATTATGGAAGAAGAAAAAGTTTATAAGTTTCTTGTACGTAAAAAAGGTTTGATTCAGACAGATATACAAGATTATATATATAAAAAAGTAAAAAATCGGTAACAACGAAAGATAGCATCTGACGATGCTCCTTTCTAACCATTATCAATAAATTAAACAATAGGAGAATTAATTATGTCAAGATTAGGTGTTTTATATGCTTTGAAAGAAGATGAACTGAACAAACTTCGTTCCTTACCACATGACGAACGATATGACTATATGTTAGAGGAAATAGAGGAAACCTTATTGGAAACGCCTCGTGGTTGTGAGTTGGATAAAGCATGGGAAGGTATCCAATATTGTCTTGGTGGTGGCGAGTGGGATGAGGAAAATTCTGTTCCGACAAACATTGTGTTCGGTGGAGAGTTTTTAGTTGAAACAGAAGATGAAATCATTACTCTGAAAACTCATTCAGAGGTAAAACAAATAGTTGTTTATTTACATCAAAATAATCTGCAAGAAATTATAAGAAAGAATTTTCCATTGATAAATGAACAAGAATATTCATTACCTAAAAATGATGATACCTTGAATTATCTTTTAGGTTGGAGTGGAGATATTCAATCGTTTTATGAGAATGCTCAAAAAGAAGGTTGTTCAGTTATCTTTACGGTTGATTTGTAACAAAAACAGAAAATATTGATAACAAGCACCTATTCCGCCTAAACGGCGGCAAGCTGCAACCCATTACTAACAATAGTGCAAATGATAGACATTATTTCAAAATCAAGAATAAACAACATTCCTCTTGACATCAGTAGAGAGGAATTATTAAAATTGGACTATTCCGCAGAGCAATTCCGAATATGTTTTAGTCAAAACAACCAGTTTGTAAGAAGCATATCTGTTATTGTTACTGATGTCTTTCGGATAGACGGGGAGTTAGTAGAGTTAAGCCAAATAACGGAATGGTATCGTAAAGAAAATCCATTTGTGGATGGTAACACCTGTATCTTTCCTAATAAGAACTTGGCTATTTGGAACAGCAATGGAGTATTTGAAATCACGTTATATTCTAATCGAGAAAAATCATTATATGAGAGGTCATTAACCAACCTTTCAACATATAATGCATATTCTGAAATAAAGTACCTGCCAGATGTTTTATCTCTTAAACCTTATATTGGTTTAGATATACTTGAATTAGGTTGTAATACTGAAACAGCACACAAAATACTGGGAAAACCGTTAGAAACAGTGCAACGTAAGACAGGCGCATTTGGTAATGGAGCGTACTTTGAGGAGTATCACAATTTGATTTTACGTTACGATGATGATACCTTGACGGAAATTCATTTTACGGATATACCAAATATTTATTATGATGAAATGAATTTAGCTGCTCCTAAAGTGTTATCCGTTCTTAAAAAAAGATACAACATTATCCCTAAGTGGTCTTATTCTGTCATACCGGAACTTGGCATAGCCTTAGGAGAGAGTGAAATTTTTATCTATTCTGAAAGAATTAAAGATTTATGGCTTAACTCTAAAAGACCTATAACAAGTTGGTAAGTGTGATTTTGAAATATAAGTTAGTAACAAGGAAAGATAACCCCTGAACGGTGTTCCTTTCCAAGCCATTAGCTGTAATTATATGACATGAAAATCTATGAGAATAAAATATTGAGAATA